>MKWU01000629.1_pt1 | contig 65878 bp, 50 predicted proteins | sample 809101 | NCBI WGS metagenome assembly MKWU01 (sample SAMN05860141, study PRJNA318959) | sponge metagenome | host: Aplysina aerophoba | place: Slovenia: Piran, Adriatic Sea, Gulf of Piran | collected 2013-05-07
CCGGTTGCGGTGACGTCGACGCCGGCAGCGAGCAGCGTCTCGACAGCGGCCGCGTCGCCCTGGCGCACCGCGTCGATCAGGTCGCGCCCGCTCGGCTCGGCCGCCCCTGCCGGCGCGGGCGCCCCCCCCGCCGCCCCCGCCCCGCCGCCCCGCCGGCGACCACCATGACCGACAGTACGGCGAGTCGGCGCAACGCGGTGCGCATCTTCGTTGACCCTCCTCCGGGTCGACCCTTGTCCGGCCTTCCAGTCCGCCGGCCTACAGGTCCGAGAGGGTGTCCAGCGGCAGGGGCCCCGTGCTCCCGCCGATCCGGTCGACCGGCACGTCGAGCTTGTCCATCAGCGTGACGAGCAGGTTCGCCTGCGACGGCTCGTTCCCGTAGCGGATGTGCCGCCCGCTCGGAAGCCGCCCCGCCCCTCCGCCGACGAGCAGCAGCGGCACGTTGTCGCCCGAGTGCCGCGTGCTGTTCGACAGGCCCGAACCGTACAGGATGGTCGTGTGGTCGAGGAGCGTGCCGTCCCCGTCGGGCGTCGCGCGCAGCTTCTCCACGTAGCTCGCGAACAGCGCGACGTGGTAGCGGTTGATCTTCGACATGTGCGCGACCAGCTCCGGCAGGTTGTTGTGGTGCGAGAGCGGATGGTGCGCCTCCGGCACCCCGATCTGCGGGTACGCGCGCGGGCTCTGCTCCTTGCCGATCATGAACGTGATGACGCGCGTCATGTCGGACTGGAACGCGAGGAGCTGCAGGTCGAGCATCAGCTCGAGGTGATCCTCGAAGCGCGGCGGCGCCCCCTGCGGCTGCCGGATCTCGGGCAGCTCGAGCTCGCTCTGCTCCTCGGCGCGCTGGATGCGGCGCTCGACGTCGCGCACCGACTCGGTGTATTCGTCCAGCTTCAACTGGTCGGTCGGGCCGAGCTCGCGCTTCAGACCCGCGAGCTTGCCGGTGACGGCGTCGAGCAGGCTCTTGTGCTGGCGCAGCCGCGCCGCGCGGGCCGAGCGCTCGGTGCTGCCGCTGTCGCCGAAGATCGTCTCGAAGACCGCCCGCGGGTTCCACTCCATCGGGAGCGGCTGCGTCGGGCTGCGCCACGAGATCGTGTGCGTGTAGACGCAGCTCAGGTTGCCGGTGCAGGCGCCGGCGTTGTTCGGCCGGTCCATCGCGACCTCGAGCGAGGCGACCTGCGTCTCCCGCGCGAAGTGACGGGCCAGCAACTGGTCCATCGACACGTCGCCGATGATCTCGACCTCGTTGCGCCCGCCGCGCGTCATCCCGGTCAGGAACGAGCCCGAGGCGCCGGCGTGGATGTAGTTCCAGCTCGAGCGGAGCCCCGACAGCACGATCAGCTGGTCACGGTACGGCGCCAGCGGTTCCAGGATCGACGGCAGCTCGAAGCCGGTCCCCTCGGATGCGGGCGTCCAGTACGGCATCGCCATGCCGTTCGGGACGTAGAACGCCTGGAACCGGTGCGCCGACTTGCGGGCCGCACGAGCGGACGCCGAGGACGATGCCGGGGCCATCGCGTCGAGCAACGGCAGCGCCAGCGTCGCGCCGAGCCCCCGGAGAACGGTCCGCCGCGGCAACGCCTTGTGAATGAAGGTCATCTCGGCCGTCTCCTCGTCGTGATCATCCGAATAATCGCCGGTTCACGGCCCCGCGTTCTGCGGGCGCCGTGTCCCCGCCCCGGCCGCCGCGCGACGCTCGGCCGGCGGCGCATCCGGTGCGGCCCGCATCGTGAACTGCGGGCTGCGGACGATGCCGCGCACGAGCGCCGACCAACGATAGCCGTCGGCCTCCGCCGCTCGCACGATGCGGCGGACCGCCGGTCGATCGTAATACTCCAGCCGCCGCCCGAGCGCGTAGCTCAGCAGCTTCTCGGTCACCGTGCGCGGGAACCGCTCCGGATCGTCGAGCAGGAGCGCCCGCAGGCCCGTCAGCCCCTCGATCGGAGCGCCCGCCGTCGTCGTGCCGGTGGCGTCGATCGGGCGGCCCTGCGGGTCGACCGTGCGCCAGCCGCCGATCACGTCGAAGTTCTCGAGCGCGAAGCCGAGCGGGTCGATGACCGCGTGGCAGCTCGCGCACGACGGGTTGCGCCGGTGCTGCGCCAGCCGCTCGCGTATCGTCGCCGGCGCCTCGCCGGGCGTGGTCTCGAGGTCGGTGTCGACCCCGGGCGGGGGCGGCGGGACCGGAAGTCCCAGGATGTTGTCCACCAGCCACTTGCCGCGCAGGACGGGCGAGGTGCGGTCGGGGTACGACGTCGTCGCCAGCAGGGCGCCGGCCGCCAGCAGCCCTCCGCGGCGCTCGGGATCGGGAAGCCGCACCCGGCGGAAGCGGTTGCCGTAGATGCCGGGGATGCCGTAGTGGCGCGCCAGCCGCTCGTTGACGAACGTGTAGTCGGCGTCGAGCAGCGCGCGAACGGAGAGATCGTCCTCCAGCGTGCTCGCAACGAACCGCTCGACTTCCTCCTCGAACGCCTCCAGCAGGCTCTCGTCGTAGTGCGGGTACTGCAGCGGGTCGACCACCACCTCGCCGACGCGGCGCAGGTTGAGCCACTGCGCGGCGAAGTCGCCGACGAGCGCCTCGGTGGCGCGCGGGTCCGCGAGCATCCGCCGCACCTCGCCGTCCAGCACGTCCGGATCGTCCAGGGCTCCGGCCTCGGCCAGGTCCAGCAGGCGCGCGTCCGGGACGCTGCTCCAGAGGAAGAACGACAGACGCGAGGCGAGCTCCAGGTCGGTCAGCGGGTACGCCGCCGCGTCGGCCGGCAGGTCGATGGGATCCCGGTACACGCGCAGCAGGAAATCGGGGTCGACGAGGATGCGCTCCAGGCCGAACTGGATGCCCGCGTCGAAGCTCCCGCCGTCGGCGCGCCCGGCGTCGAAGAACGCCAGCAGCTCCCCCCCCGCGCCGGCGCGCGGGGGCCGCCGGAACGCGCGCCGGGCGACGGACGAGAGGATCTCGGCCGCGCACGCGTGCTCCTCGGTCGGGTCGGCCGGCCGGCAGGTGAAGATCGCGCGGCGGCTGGGCGTATCGCCTGCGACGGCGGTAGCGGCCTGGAGCGGCCCGCCGATCTCGACCGAACGGACCGCGGCGTAGCCCATGTAGATCTGGTCGTTGGTCAGCACGCGCCCGCGCTGCAGCGGCTGCGGCAAACCCTCGGGCTCCCACTGCTCCCGCACGAACGACACGCCCACCACGTGCGGCCCCGCATCGATCGGCACGCGCACTTCGAGGTTCGCGTCGCCGGTCGTCTGCATGAACGCTTCCCATTCGAACGCGCCCGCGAACCCGGGCTCGCCGTCACCCGCGTAGCTCGCCGCCGCGGGCCGGCCCGGCGCGGAGCCGCCGACGGTGAAGCGCCGCACCAGCCGCCCGTCGACCCGGACGTCGAGCGACTGCGGCCACCCCATCCCCATCAGGTAGTCCTGGTACTGGCGCCGGAGCCGCACCTTGATCAGGTAGTCGCCATCGACCGGGAAGGTGTAGGGCACCGCGATGCCGCCGCGCGAGCCGAGCGGAAGGTCCTCGCTCTGCCGTCCGTCCTGCACGACGTGGATGGACACGTCGAACGCATCCATGCCCGGGGCCGGGGGCGGCAGGCCGGTCGCGAGCCGCGTGACGTGGCGGGCGACCGACAGATAGCGCTCCAGATGCGCGCGCGAGACGGTCAGCACATCCGCGAAGTTGTCGAAGCTGCCGTCGGCGGTCTCGTCGCCAGGCAGGAGCGGCTTGACGTCGACCTCGAGCGCGAACAGATCCCGGATCGCGTTGTTGTACTCGGTGCGGTTGAGCCGATGGACTGCGTTGATGCGGCCCGGATTGGGATCCGCCAGCCACGCCGCGTCGAGAGCGTCCTCGAGGGCGGCGGCCACCGCGCGGTACGTCGCCGGGTCCGGACGCCGGCGTCCGGGAGGCGGCATCGATTCGGCCCGCAGCTTCTCGACGACGCGCTCCCAGAGTTCCGGGTCGTCGGCGGGGCGGGAGGCATCGGCCGTGTCGAGCGCGATGCCAGCCGTCCGGAGGCGCTCGCTGTGGCAGGCGATGCAGTAGCGGTCGAGGACGGCCCGCGGCGCGACGGCCTCGGCGGTCGCGCCTTGCGCGGACGGTCCCGGAGTCGGCGTCGGCTCGGCCGGTGCTGCCGGTTCGACCGCCGCCGCCCCTGCGGAAGGGACGGCCGCGGTGAGGATCAGCGCACCGGCGAGCGAGCGGACCGACCTGGCGAGCCGCGCGACGGCGCTCCTCCTCATGGGCGACCTCCGGGGCCGGGGCGGCAGGAGACGACGGGCATGTTCTCGATCCGTTGAGTATAGGCGCATCGTCGTCCCGGCGGCACATTTTCTTCCGCGTCCGGCAGCGGTCACGGCCACCACGAGAAGCGCCGCGTACGCGCGCACGACCCGGGCAAGGCTCGCGGTCGGCGCTATCATCGCGGTTGGGCGCCGGTGGGTGCCGGAGGCGGAGGCGAGCGAACGATGAGTCGCAGGCGGATGATCCAGCGGTTGTCGATCTGCGCCCTTGCCGCCGGGCTCGCGGCCTGTCAGTACCCGCAGCTCTCCTGGGAGGATCTGATCGACGCCGGCCACGAGGCCCGGCTGCACGGCCAGCACGCCGATGCGGAGGAGCTGCTGCTCGAGGCGCTGGCCCGCGCCGACCGCTTCCCGCCCGATGACGTGCGCCGCGTGACGACGCTGGCTGCCCTGGCGGAGCTCGCCGACGCTCAACTACGCCCGGACGAGGCCGAGACGCTCTACCGGCAGGCGCTCGCGGCCGCCGAGCAGGCGCTGGGCCCTGCTCATCTCGATCTCGCCCCGCTCCTGATCACCCTCGCGGAGCTCTACGCCGGCCAGGGCCTCCATGCGGAGGCCGCCCCCTTCTACGAGCGGGCCGTCGCCCTTCTCGAGGCTTCGCTCGGGCGCTACCACCTCGACGTCGCCAACGCGCTCGCCGGCCTCGCCTCGGCCTACTACCACCAGGGCTACCACGCCGAGGCGGCGCCGCTCCACGAGCGCTCGCTGGAGGTGTTCGAAGTGATGCTCGAGCCGGACAACGTGCGGCTGGCCGACACGCTGGCGGAGTACGCCGGCGTCCTGCGGGCGACTGGGCGCGACATCGAGGCGGTCGGAATCGAGCGGCGCGTCCTGACCCTCCGGTCGGCGCCGTGACATCTACCCCCCCGGCGCGGGGGACGCCATCAGGTAGCTCAATCCCGTCACCGCCACGTACGTTCCGAGCAGCACAGCGCCCGCCGACCGCGGCAGCACACCGTGGCGGGCGGTCTGGGTGCCGACGCGGAAGACGAGGATCAGGAACAGCATCGCCGGGAAGTGCATCACGAAGAAGATGGGGTCCGCGGCCAGCCCGCCCGGGGTGACTGCCGCCGCGCCGCCGGCCACGAACAGCACGTTCAGGACGTCCGCCCCGATCACGTTGCCGACCGCGAGCTCGCCGTGCCCCTTGAGCGTCGCCGTGACGACGACGGTCAGCTCCGGAAGCGACGTGCCGAAGGCGACGAGCGTCGCGGCGATGATGCTCGGGGGCACGTTCATGCGCGCCGCCAGCTCGGCCGCCACCGCGACCAGGATCGCCGACGAGACGATCACAAGCCCGACGCCGATCGCCAGCGTGCCGAGGGCCGCCCCGAGCCCGCCGCCCTCCGCTCCTCCGCCGTCGCCGCTCCCGGCCCCCGCCCGCGCGAGCCGCACCGACCAGACCATGTAGAAGACCAGCAGGCCCAGGAAGAGCCAGCCGGCGAACCGCGGCAACGTTCCCCCGGCCGTGAATGCGGAGAGCGGATCGGCCCACGGGAGGCAGACGAGCACCAGCAGCACGCCGGTCACCACCTTGCCCCACCCTTGCCGGTTGACCACGCTCAGGTCGAGCGGCAGCGGCCGGATCAGGCAACCGATGCCGAGGATGAGCCCGGTATTGCAGATGATGGAGCCGACCGCGTTCCCCAGCGCCATCTCGGACCGGCCCTGGAGCGCCGCGACGACGGAGACGACCGCCTCGGGCGTCGTCGTCCCGAGGCTGACGATCGTCGCGCCGATCACGACCCGCGGCACGCCCCAGCGCTCGGAGAGGGCGACGGCGCTCTCGACCATCCAGTCCGCCCCCTTGGCGAGCCCCGCGATACTCGCCGCGAGCGCGACCACCAGAACCGGCGTGGAGAGGCCGGCCACCAGACTGTCGAGATACTCCGCCATCCAGCCGGACAGTCTAGAAGAAAAAGCTGACCATCATGATGCCGACGGGGCTGATGAGGCCGTACTCGGAGGCGAGCGGGCGGGTGGGCGTCGACTCGTCGGGTCCGAGGCCGAAGTAGAGGCTGGCCGAGACCGAAGCGTTGCTGGCGGCGTTGTAGCCGACGCTCGGCGCCAGGAGGGTGCTGCCGTCGTTGAGGCTGTGGAGCCCGAACACCGACACCTTCCAGAGCGGGGTGACCTCGTAGGCGAGGCTGAGCATCGTCTCGTCCTGCCCGAACACCTGGAACTCGCCGCGGCCGAACTGCGGCGACGTGAACACCCGCAGCAGGTCCTCGGGCGCCACGGCTCCGAGTCCGTCGCGCTGGTACTCCCACCCGATGCTGAACATGCGGCCGGCGGCGCCGAGGAAGAAGGCCCGGTCGATGCCGATGGTGCCGCGGCCGACCACGGTCCCGTCGTAGTCGCGGGCGACCGCCTCCGCCCGCCCCGCCCACGGCCCGATGCCGCCGGCCAGACCGATCGCGCCCGCCGTGTCGCCGTAGAGCGACCCGCCCCAGCCGGAGATCTCCCAGTTGCGCCAGGTGGTCAGGCCGCGCAGCAGCGCGGTGAGCTCCTCCCCCACCTCGGTGCGGGTCGGGCGCACCACGAAGTCGATCTCGCTGAGCGCGCTCGGGTAGACGCGGACGCGGAAGGCGTCGACGCCCGCCCGGTACAGGCGGATCGGATCCGAGGGAACGAACGGAACGAACGGGTCGGCCGGGTTGAGGAACTGCGTCGTGCCCCACGAGATCGCCTGTCGCCCCACGCGGATGTCGACGTTGTCGGTCGGGCTCCAGCCGATGTTGAGGCGGTCGAAGCGGTGCGTCCAGACCGCGTTCTGCTGCCGGGCCGGCGTGATCGTGCCACCCAGATCCCACCACTCGGCGCCGCTCTGGAGACCGGTCAGTCCGAGGCCGAGCTGGAGCGAATGCTGCTGGAAGGTGACGCCGTGCTCGTACGCGACCTCCACCGAGAACGGCCCCGCGGACGGTTCCACGTTCAGCCGGAAGCGGTTGAAGTTGCCCGCGTTGCTCGGGCTGAAGACGCTGGCGCCGCTGAAGAGCGGAGCACTGAGCAGGTAACCCGAGATCCAGTCCGGCTGGGCGCGGGCGGCGCCGGCCGCCGCGGCCCACCAGCAGACGGCGGCAATCGCAACGCGGGCGGCGCGGCGGGTCACGAGCGTGTCTCGTCCGAATCGATGGCGCCGTCGACCATCCGGACCAGCCGGCGCGACCGCTCCATCACGTGTCCGTCGTGCGTCGCGAAGACGAAGGTGACGCCCAGTTCGCGGTTGAGCTCGGCCATCATGTCGAGCAGCGCCTCGCTGGCGTGCGAGTCGAGGTTGGCGGTCGGCTCGTCGGCCAGCACCAGCGCCGGCTGGCTCGCCACCGCGCGCACCACCGCCACCCGCTGCTGCTGCCCGCCGGAGAGCTTGCCGGGCCGGCGGTCCTCCAGCCCCGTCATGCCGGTGCGCTCGAAGAGCTCCTGAACCCGCGCGGCGCGCTCCGCGGCCGGAGTGCCCTGGAGCAGCATCGGGAACTCCGCGTTCTCGAGGGCCGAGAGCACCGGCAGCAGGTTGTAGGCCTGGAAGACGAATCCGACCTCCTCGAGCCGGAGCTGGGCCAGCTCCCGGTTCGACAGCGCACCCAGCTCGCTGCCCGCCACCCAGATCTCGCCGCGGGTGGGGCGGGTGAGCCCGCCGATCAGGTTCAGCAGCGTCGTCTTCCCGGACCCCGACGGCCCGGCCAGGGCCGTGAACTCGCCGCGCTCGATCGTCAGGCTGACGTCGCGGACCGCCTGCACCTCTTCCGCTTCCTGCTGGAAGATCTTCCATACGCCGGCGGTGCGCACGGCGTAACCGTTCGATTCGTTCATCAAAGGACTCCTAGCGCTCGAACTTCATCGACTCGGTGACGTCGATCGTGGCGGCCCGCATGGCCGGGTAGACGGACGAGACGATGCCGACGAACATCATGAAGCCGAGGATGTACAGGATGCGCACCGGAGTGACCATGGGCACGACTACCGGATCGATCGCCACGCCGGAAAACTGCATCTCCTGATCGTTGTACAGCTCGCTGATGTCGATGCCGCCGCTGAAGGCGGCCGTAATGGCGAGGCCCACCCCCACCCCGATGAGCGCGCAGACGACGGTCTGCAGGAGGCCCTCGACCAGGACCACCGAGGCGGTCTGCCGCGGGGTCAGCCCGAGGGCCTGGAGCACGCCGAACTCGCGGTGGCGATGGAGGACCGACATCAGGACGGTGTTGATGATGCTGAAGCCGACGATCACGAACAGGATGCCCAGCATGAGGTAGCCGCCCCACTCGTCGACCAGGACGGCGGCGTGGAGCGACGGCATCGCCTCGCGCCAGCCCATCACCGTGGCGTCGCCCTTCGCGATCGGCTCGGCCAGCTCCCGCCGGAGGTGCCGGACGAGCCCCGGCACGGCCACGCTGCTGTCGACCATCACCCCGACGTTCGTGAGGTCCCTGCCCGTGCCGAGCCACTCGCCGGCGGTAGCGATCGGCACGTGAATCACCGAGTCGTCGAGCTCGGCGATGCCGGTCCGGAAGATGCCTACGACGCGCACGAGTTGGCCGGCCACCTCCTTGTGCGCATCCTGCGCCATGACGACCAGCCGGGAGCCGATGCGCAGGTCGAGGGCGTCGACGAGGCCGGCTCCGACGAAAGCCGCGAGCCGGTCGTCCTCCTTCAGGTAGCGCCCCTCGACGACCTGCTCGTCGAGGGGGCTGAGCGACGCCTCGATCGTCGGATCGACCCCCAGGATCTGCGCGGGGCGGGCGCCGGACGCCGAGGTGGCGAGTCCGTTGATGGTCAGGCGGTAGAAGACGTCGGTGACCCGGTCGGCGGCCGCGGACGACTCGACCGCCTTCCGGACGAGCTGCAGCGTGCCGCCCGCCAGCCGGTCCTCGATCTTGCGGCTGACGCGGAACTCGGGTACCTCCACCGTCACGTGTCCGCTCCCGGTCCGGACCCCGGAGTCGATCCACTGCTCGTGCGTCCCATCCCCGAACGTCTGGGCGAAGGTGAGCAGCGCCCCTCCGATGATGAACGCGGTCGCGGTGAGGATGGTGCGCCGCAGGTTGCGCCGCAGGTTGCGCAACGCCAGCATCGTGATGACGCCGGCGTGCATCGACGATCGTGTCTTCATCGTTCCTGCCCCCGCTAGATGCCCGAAAGCGTGTCGGCCGGCGGCACCCGCGATGCCCGCCACGCCGGATAGAGGGCCGCGAGGAGCGCCGTGGCGAACAGCGCCACCGCCGCCCCTACCCAGCTCGCCGGCTCGAGCGTGACTCGCATCACCGGCCGCAGCAGCACCCCCTGCAGCGTCATGTCGCCGTAGAGCCAGCTCAGATCGGCCGGAGCGGCGTACCACCACAGCATGGGCGGCAGCGAGATGGCCACCCCGATGACGAGGCTAAGCAGCCCCATCGCCGCCGCTTCGTAGAGGATGGACTTCACGATCGCCCCCGGGACGGCGCCCATCGCCAGCATCACCGCAATCTCGCGCCGCCGCTCGTAGGTCGCCATCAACATCGTGTTGGCCACCCCGAAGATGGCGATCCCGAACACGAAGAGGTAGATGATCCAGTAGAAGCTGTCCATCAGCGTGCTGAACTCCAGAATGGTCGGATTCAGCTCGCTCCAGGACACGACCTCCATCCCCAGGTCGGCCGCGCCCAGGGAGGCGGCGACGCCCGTCGCCATCTCGTCGGCGAGAAACGGATCGGTCGTCGCCACGACGATCTCGTGGATCCGGGCCGGATCCAGCATCACCAGGGCCTGGAGGTCGGGGAGCGGCAGCACCGCGTTGGTGGCATCGAGCTCGACGAGGCCGGTGGTGTAGATGCCGGACACGGTGTAGAGGTCGTTGCCCATCGAGCCGTCGGCCCCCGGCGCCACGACCACCAGCTCGTCCCCGACCCCCGACTCGAGCTGGCGGGCCATCTCGGACCCGATCGCCATCTCGTTGCGGCCCGGCTCGGGCAGGCGCCCCTCCGCCAACCCTTCCAGGAACCGGGTCACGCCGGTCTCGCGCTCCGGATCGATGCCCATCAACTGCCCGGCCGTCGTCGCCTCGCCGGAGCTGACGAGGCCGGCCGCGAAGACGCGCGGCGCCACCCCCACCGTGCGCTCGTCCTCCGCGATCCGGTCCATCAGCGCCGCGAAGTCGACGCCGTCGCGCCCCCCGATGGTGTCGTAGATGCTGCGTTCCGGCCGGTACTCGGCGTCGTGGATCTCGATCTGACCGCTCATGAGGCCCGTCGCGTTCTCGACCATCTCGGCGATGAGGCCGTTCGCCCAGCCGATCATGAACACGACGGCGCCGTAGCCGACGGCCAGGCCCAGCGCGGTGAGGATCGTGCGCCGGGGGTGGCGGCCGACGTTGCGCCAGCCGATGCGGGACCAGGGGGACTCGCTCATGGCGTGCTCACCGCCGCCGGCTCTGCAGGGTGCGGAGCGAGAAGAACGACTCGTCGATGCCCACGTCGTACTCGATGGCGTCGTAGCGCATCGTCGTCCGCTCCTCCGGCTTGTCGGCCGGCCGCATGTCCATCAGGAGCGGCATGGTGCGGCCGCCGATGCGCTCGAACTCCCTGAACTCCATGGAGCGGGCCACCTCGCCGTCCTCGTCGTAGTAGAGGACGGTGACGGGGAGCACGTCCGCCTGCCGCACGGTGTACTCGACGCGGCCCCAGACCACGGCCGCCTCGGGCTTCGGCGTGAGCGTGATCTCCCACACCCGCATGCCGTCGCGCTCGCCGTCGAAAGTGATCTCGATGTCGTAGTCGTCGACCAGGCGGCTCTCCTGCACGAGGTCGTCGTTCGTGAAGTGCGAGCCCATCCACGAGCCGCCCATCATCGAAGCGGGCACCTTGATGGTCCGGTCGACCCTCGGCAGGTAGTTCCAGATGTCGTCGTCCGCCATCAGCGTGGCGGTGCCCTCCTCGCGGGCCGGGGCCAGGATCCGGACCAGCGTGTGGTCCTCCCCGTACGACCACGACTCCATCGTCAACGACCGCGACCAGTGCTCGGTGACGATCTCCATCGTCATCTGACCGTGGCTCGACTGGCCGCGGTAGACGTCCTGCACGCGGTTCATGATCTCGATGGGATCGGGCTGCGCGTGCGCCGTGCCCGCCGTCGCCAGACCGGCCAGCACCACGAGGGCCGCGACCCGCCGTCTCACGTCATTGCTCCGTGCCATTGCGTCTTCCCCTCCAGTTCATGCAGCCCCGTCGGACTGCGCGTCGTTCGTTACGTCCAGCCACGTCTGCAGCGCGCCGGGATCCATCAGGACCAGCGAGCCCGCGGGCGCTCCGAGCACCCGCTCCAGCGCGTCGGTGTACGCGGCCACGATCCGCTCGACGCTCGCCGCGTCGAGCCCCTCGGGCGCGACGGCCAACATCTGCCGGCCGGCCGTCTCCTCGACATCGAGAATCAGCTCGATCGCAATCTGGCCTGCCCAGTCCGCGAACGCGGTCGTGAACACGCCCTCCGCGACGCCCTGCTTCACGATCTGCGTGAGCAGCGGAACGATCCGGTCCGTCACTCGCACGCGGAAGCGATGGCGCGCGGCGGCGTTGTCGTCGGAGTACCAGGTCGGGACAGCGGCAACGCTCAGCCGCACCTCCGCCGCGTTGGGGCGGAGGCCGGTGAAGAACCCGCGCAGCTTCTGGATCGCAGTCCGGTCCGGGTCGGCCGCACAGCGGGCGAGGTGCGCCTCCATCGCCTCCGCGTAGCGCTCCACGATGCCCTCGAGCAGCGCCTGCTTGGAGTCGAAGTAGTGGTAGAGCGCTCCCTTCGAGGCGCCGAGGTCGTTCAGCACGTCCTGGATCGTCATCTGCTCGTAGCCCTTGGTCCCCATCAACCGCTGGGCCGTATCCAGGAACGCGCTCCGCCGTTCGGCGTGCGCCGCCTCGTTCACCGTCCGCGCCATGACCCTCTATTCATAGACCGACCGTCTGCCTATCATTGCGCGGGCCGATCGGCGGTGTCAAGGGCGGCCGTTGGCACGGTCGGACACACACGGTCGGATACACCGTGGTCGGCGTCCGTCATCGCGGTGTCGGACTCCCGCCCCGGAGTCCCGGGGACAGTGCTACGCTACGGCATGAGCAGCGTCGCGGCGCCCGAGGCTGCTGCCGGCCCGACCGGCCCGCCAGCCGAAGCGAAGGCCATCCTCAGGAGCATCGTCGGTACGGGAATCGGGCTCGCTACCCTGCTCTTGATGCTGGCCGGGTTGTTGGTCCAGCAGAACGCCAGCGTGAACGCCCGCATCGACGACGTCAACGCCAACGTGAACGCCCGCATCGACGACGTCAACGCCCGCATCGACGACGTCAACGCCCGCATCGACGACCTGCAGGACGACATCCGCGAGTTGCGCGCGCTGCTCGTCGACGCCATCAAGCCCACCGAGCCCGCCAACTGAAGAAGTTGCGCCGGCCGGTCCCTGCCGCATCCGCGGCTCGCCCCTCCCCGCCGCACCCCCACCAGCCCCCCGCCCCCCCCACAGAAAGAACTGGCCCCGGCCCGCCCCCTGCCGCATCCGCGGCTCGCCCCCCGGCGCCGCACCCGCACGGCGACGGCTCTCGCCGCAACCCCGCCACGCCCAGACCGCCGCCACCTGCGGGCTCCGCTTCCGCTTCGCTCGTGCGCGCCAGCCGGCGCTGGTGCTAGGATCCCGCGCATGAGACGCATGCAATACGCTGCAATCGTCGCCGCCGGCCTGCTGCTGGCGATGCCCGCCGCGCCGGACGCGCAGGAGAGGGAAACGGTGGACGTATCGTCGCTCGGACCGCAGGTGGGAGAGCGGATCCCGGAGTTCGCGCTCCCCGATCAGTACGGGAAGGTCCGGACGCTCGATTCGATCATGGGCGAGCGGGGGGCGATGATCGTCTTCCACCGCTCGGCCAACTGGTGACCGTACTGCAAAGCGCAGCTCGTGGAGCTGCAAGACCGGATCGACGACCTGCGGGCGCAGGGGCTCGGCGTCGCCGCCATCAGCTACGACACGGAAGAAGTCCTGGCCGCCTTCGCGGAGCGCCGCGGCGTGAAGGACGTCCCGTTGCTGTCCGATGACGACTCCGCCGTGATCCGCGCCTTCGGCATCTACAACCACATCGCCGAAGAGGGCATCGGGCCCAACGCGGAAGACCCGGACGTGCAGGCCGACGTGAACCAGTACGTCTCCGTGTTCGGCGCCAACCCGATGATCGTCGGCACGCCGTTCCCCGGCACGTTCATCGTCGACCGCGAGGGCCGCGTCACGTCGCGCTTCTTCGAGGAGTTCTACCGCGAGCGGAACACCGCCGCGAACATCATGCTGAAGCTCGGCACGCCGATCTCCGGCATCGCCGGCTCCTCGGGCGAGACCGCGCACCTCGAGATCAGCGCCTCGCAGAGCAACCCCGACATCCTGGTCGGCAGCCGTTTCCACCTGGCGCTCGACATCACACCCAAGCCGAAGATGCACGTCTACGCGCCGGGCGCCGAGGAGCTCGGCTACCGGGTCATCGGCCTCGAGCTCGAAGTGCCGAGCTTCCTGCGCGTGCTGCCGGCGGAGTACCCGGCCTCGGAGATCTACCACTTCGAGCCGCTGGACGAGCACGTCCCGGTCTATCAGCGGCCGTTCCGCCTGGTGCAGGAGATCGTGGTGGAGGGCGACCCGGAATCGGCCGCCAGGATCGCAGAGATCGACGCGCTGACGCTGACCGGCCGCCTCGACTACCAGGCGTGCGACGACGCGATCTGTTTCAACCCGGCGTCCGTGCCGCTCACCTGGACCCTGACCGTCTCGCCGCTCGACCGCCAGCGGGCGCTCGCGGCGCGGCAGTAAGGCCGCGCGCACAGGTCCGGCGGTGCGGGCGGCACGGATTGTCGCCCGCACCGCCGCGAACCCGCCGACAGCGCGAGCGCATGGCCAGACTCGAGGGCTCGCTCAAGGACTCCCGTGCCGACCGCCGCGACCAGGACGCCGCCTGACGCACGCTCGTTCCGGCGCCGTCAGCCAGGCCCCCCCGTGCCGCCCGCCGCGCCCAGGCCGCCGCCGGACCCCCGCTCGTTCGGGCGCCGTCGGGGGGACCCCTCCGGCAGGGGTTGCTCCGGCCGCCGGCGCAGCCCCGCCAATCCTTCCTCGAACAGCGTGTAGACCACGGGGACGACGACCAGCGTCACCAGGGTCGACGAGAGCAGCCCGCCGATGATGACGCGGGCGAGGGGCGCCTGGAGCTCTGAGCCCTCGCCGATCCCGAGCGCCATCGGCACCATCCCGAGCAGCGTCGTCACCGTCGTCATCAGGATCGGCCGCAGCCGCGTGCGGCCCGCCCGCTCCACCGCCGCGCGCAGCGGCATGCCGTCCCGCCGGCGCAGGATGTTGGTGTAGTCCACCAGCAGAATGGCGTTGTTGACGACGAGGCCGCCAAGCACGATGACCCCCATATAGGCCTGGATGCTGAACGGGGTGCCCGTCACCATCAGCGAGCCGACGATGCCGATGCCGGCGAGCGGTATCGAGAGGAGGATGATGAACGGGTCGCGGAACGACTCGAACTGCGCCGCCATCACCGCGTAGACGAGCACGATGGCCAGGATGAGGATCAACTGGAGCTGGCCGAACGACCGCGCCTGCTCCTCCACCTCGGCCCCGAAGCCGACCGAGAAGTCGGGCGGCGGGTTGATGTCGGGGATGCGCTCCGCGACCGCGGCGACCGCCTCGCTCAGCGTGGTCTCGATCTCCGCGTTCACGCGCACGATCCGTTCCTGGTTCTTGCGCTCGATCTGCTCCGGGCCGGAATCGGGGCTGACGTCGATGACGCTGCGCGCCGGGATCACCAGGCCGCCGGGCGTGCTGAGCGGCACGTCCTGAATGTCGGAAGTGCGCAGGCGGTCCGCTTCCTGGAGCCGGACGACGATGGGGTACTCGTCGCCCCGCTCCCGGTAGAAGGCGGCCTCGGTCCCGGCCACGCCCGTTCGGAGGGCGTCGGCCACCTCGGAGACCCGCAGGCCGAGCAGGGCGGCCTTGGAACGGTCGACCCGGATGGCCAGCTCGGGGCGGCTCTGCTCGGCCGCCATCTCGGCGTCCGCGATGCCCTCCGTGCTCGACATCACAGACATCGCCCGTTCCGAGACCTGCCGGGCGTCCTCGAGATCGTGGCCGCGGATCTCCAGCGCCAGGCGTGCGTCCTCGCCGGAGCCGCTGCGCATCATGCGCGTCATCATGCGGTTGCCGCCGGACGCCCGCGCCCGGACGATGACGCCGGGCAGGGTGTTCAGCGAGCGGCGCAGCGCCATCGCAATCTCGTTGCTCGTTCGCTCCCGCTCGGTCTTCTCCAACAGCGTCACCGTCATCGACCCGCGGTGGCTCGATCCGCCTCCGAACGGACCGCGTCCGCCGCCGACCTGCGTGGTGACGTTGACCGCCTCGGGCACGGCCGCGTTCACCCGCTCCTCGAGGTCGAGCATCACGTCCCGGGTCCGCTCGAAGCGCGTTCCGATGGGTAGCTCCGCGTAGACGCGCACCTCGCCCTCGTCCACGTCCGGGGTCAACTCGACCGGAATGGTCGACAGCATCATGACGGCGACCCAGACCAGCGCCCCGGCGACCAGCAGGACGGTCGGCCGGTGCGCCAGCGCCAGGTGGATCCACCGCTGGTAGCGGTCGTCGAGCCAGCCGAGGCCGCGCTCGCTCAGGTTCATCAGGCCGCCGAGGACGCCCCGCCGCTCCTCCGGCGGAGGCGGCAGCCGGAGGAGCTTCGACGTCAGCACCGGCACCAGGGTCACCGCCACGAACAGCGACATGGCGAGCGAGATCATCACGACCATCGCGAGCTGGCCGAACATGATGCTCGCCACGCCGGTGAGGAACAGGAGCGGCAGGAACACCGCCACCTGCGTGAGCGTCGAGGCGACGATCGCGCCGGTGACCTCCTCCGAGGCGTCGACGCTGGCCGTCTTGCGGTCCTTCCCGCCCTCCATGTGGCGGTAGGTGTTCTCGAGCACGACGATCGACGCGTCGACGATCATCCCCACGCCGAGCGCCAATCCGCCGAAGGTCAGCGTGTTCAGCGTGAAGCCGGCGAAGTAGACCATCGCGAACGTGCCGATGATCGAGATCGGGATGGCGGTGCAGATGATGAGCGTGGTCCGGATGTTGCGCAGGAAGGCGAACAGGACGACGACGACCAGCATCGCGCCCCAGAGGACGACATTCCGCACCGCGTTGATCGAGCGCTCGACGAAGATCGCCGAGTCCATGCGGGTGCTCAGGCGCACCGACGGCATCTCGCGGTTGATGCGGTCGATCTCCGCGCGCACGCCGCGGGCCACGGAGACCGTGTTCCGGCCCGACTGCTTGCTGATCATGATCTGGACGGCGGTCCGCCCGTTGATCCGGACCAGCTCCTCCTGATCCTCCGTGCCGTCGCTCACCTCGGCGATGTCGCGCATGTAGACCGGGATGCCGCCGCGGGTCATGACGACGATGTTGCGGATGTCCTCGAGGCTCGAGAACTGCCCCGGGCTCCGCAGCAGGTAGGTCATGTCGCCGTCGTCGAGCTCCCCGATCGGGACGTTGCGGTTCTCGGTCCGCAGCAGCGTGATGATCTCGTTCACCGAGAGATCGAGGGCCGTGATCTTGTCCCGCGCCAGCTCGACCCGGATCTGCCGCCGCAGCCCGCCCCGCACCGTGACCGTCGCCACCCCCGGCACCCGCTCGAGCCGCGGTCCGAGGTCGTTCTCGGCCGTCTCGCGCAGCGCCACCGGCTCGGCGTCCCCTTCGAGGCCGAGGAACATGATGGGAGCGTTCGCGGCGTCGAACTTGAAGATGACCGGCGGCTCGGCGTCCTCCGGCAACTGGTTCCGCATGCGATCGAGGCGCGAGCGGAGATCGTCGGCCGCCTCGTTCAGGTCGGCGCCCCAACCGAAGTTGAGCCGGATCTGGCTGGAACCCTCCTGCGAGGTCGACGTCACCTCCTCGAGGCCGGCGATCGCCGAGACCGTCTGCTCCAGGGGCCGCGTGATCAGCTCCTCCATCTCGAGCGGGCCGACGTCGGCGTACGTCACGTTGACCGAGAGGCTCGGGAAGGTGACGTCCGGCATCAGATCGACCGGCAGGCGGACGAGCGCGACGGCGCCCAGCAGGATGACGACGGCGCTGATCATCGTCATCGTCACCGGGCGACGGACGGCCGTGCGGGGCAGGCTCATGCGGACTCCGTTCAGTCGGGATTCGGGGTCGGGCGATCGGTGCCGGAGCGCAGGGCTTCGACCAGCGCCGCGCCCACGAGTGTGCCCTGGGGAGCCGGCGCCTCGCCGGGAACGGCTGCCGGTCGTGCGCCGGACGGAGTGTCACCTCCGGCCGCTGCCGCGGGGCGCGCGGCCGCGGGGCGGGGGCCGGGGCGCCCCCCCCCCCCCCCCCCGCCGGTGGCAGCCCCCCCGTTGGCCAGGGCAAAGCCGCCCGCGGCGGCGGGCGCGCGGGCACGCGGGGCGCTGCCGTTCGGCGCTTCGGCGGGCGGCGCACCTCCGCGCGAGCCTGCACTGGGCGGACCTCCAGAGGTCGGACCTCCACCCGGCGACGCCCCCGCGGACGCGCCTCGTCCCCCGCGCGCCGCGGCGCCGGGCGGGTCCTCGCCGGGAAGCCGGACGGGATCCCCGTGCTGCAGGCCCGCCGCTCCGGTGGTCACCACGCGGTCGCCCTCGGCGACTCCGTCGACTACCTCGACGTAGCGATCGTCCTCCAGCCCGGTCACCAGGGCCTCGAAGCGGGCACTCGGGCCTTCGCCGGAACCGTCGACGACGAAGACCCCGCGCGCGCTCGTGCGGACGACGACCGCCTCGCGAGGTACGACCAGCGCCCGTTCCTTGCTGCCGACGGCGAGGCCCACGCGGGCGTACATCCCCGGTTTCAGGCGGAAGTCCGGGTTCGGGATCTCTATCTCGATCTCCGCCGTGCGTGTGGCCGGGTCGAGCACCGGGGCCACGCGGGCGACGCGGCCGGTGAATGACTCGTCCGGGAAGGCATCGACCTCGATGTGCGCCGTCACTCCCTCGCCGACCGCCCGCAGGTCGCGCTCGACGATGTTGGCCACGAGCCGGACGAGACTGATGTCCACCACCGAGACGACGGCCGTACTCGAGGTGACGTACGCCCCGACGTCGAGATACCGCCGGCCGATGAAGCCGTCGACCGGCGACAGGAGCGACGTGTTCTCGAGGTTGATGCGGAGCTCGGCGAGCCGGGCCCCGGCCTCGTCGAACTGTGCTCGCGCCAGGTCGAGCTGGGCCTGCGCAGCCTGGTGCCGGGCTTCGGCGTCGTCGAGCTCCTGGCGAGCCACGAGCTCGCGGGCGAAGAGGCTCTGGGATCGGTCGCGCGTGGTCAGGGCGAGCGCCAGGTCGGCCTCCCGCTGCCGGACAGTCGCTCGAGCGACCTCGTACGCAGCCTCGCGCTGGCTCAACTGCTGCTGCAGCTCGTCGTCCTCGACCCTGCCCACCACCTGCCCTCGCGTAACCGCATCGCCCAGGCGAACGGGGATCTCGCGCAGCCGCCCGTCGACCTTCGGGGCCACCTCGACCGTCGCCGCGCCCACCAGGTTGCCGACGAGCGCGAGGCGCTCCTCGACGACGTCGCGCACGACCGGCGCGGCCTCGACGAGCATCGGCTGCGGCGCGAAGCGGGACCCACCTCCGCCCCGGAAGCCGCCGAAGCCGGCGCCGGGACGACCACCGCCACCCGGCCCCATCTGTCCGGCCGGGCCGCCGGGCAGCACGCGCTGATAGACGAGCACGCCGGCCGCGCCGACGGCCACGAGGAGAAGCGCGGTGATGTACTTGGAGGTCATGGCGGATCGTACCGAGTCTGGCCGCGAATGCGGCCCCCCGACTAAGCCGAGATACGCAGCACGCGAGGAAACCGTTTAGGCAGGTGCGGCCCCGCTCGGCCGGAACCGTCCCACCGCCCGCTCGGCGGCCGGACGCCGGACCACCCGGCCGAACGACGGAAAGCGCGCGCATCTTCCGTGGTAACGTCACGGACTGCGTTGCGGGGCGTCAGGGCCCTGCCGGTTTCGACCGCGCCGGCGAATCGAATTCACGGACCGCTTCGAGGAGAAGACGATGACCCGTCCCCGCTCCGTTGCCGTTTCCGCGCTCCTGGCCGCCGTCTTGCTCGCGGCCGCACCGTCGCACGCCGACGTGGTCCGCGTCGTGGTCGAGAGCCGCTCCGTCGTGGCCGACGGCGCAGCCTACGGCCTTGCCGGACCGTACGAGAAGCTGGCCGGCATGGTCCACTTCGAGGTCGACCCGGCGAACGCGGCCAATCGGACCGTGTCCGACATCGAGCTCGCGCCGCGCAACGAGCGCGGGCGGGTGGAGTTCCGGTCCAGTTTCTTCCTCCTGAAGCCGAAGGACATCGGGCGCGGCAACGGCACCGTCCTCTACGAGGTGTCGAACCGCGGCGGCAAGGGGATGCTCGGCTACTTCAACAACGCCGCCGGCAGCCGCGACCCGCAGACGGCGGCGGAGATGGGCGACGGGTTCCTGCTGGAGAACGGATTCTCGCTGCTGTGGCTCGGCTGGCAGTTCGACGTGCCGGTGCGCGCCGGGCAGATGCGCCTGCACACGCCGTCGGCGACCGACGGCGGGAGTCCGATCACGGGGCTGGTGCGAAGCGAGGTGATCGTCAACGAGCGCACCTACGACCGCTCGCTGGCGGACCGGAGCCACATCGCCTACCCGGTCGCCGATCCGGACGACGCGCGGAACGTCCTGACGGTCCGCGACGGCGTGGACCGGCCGCGGCGCGTCATCCCGCGCGAGCGGTGGCGCTTCGCCCGACGCAGCGATGACGGCTCGGTCGTCGACGATCCGACTCGCGCCTACCTCGAAGGCGGCTTCGAGCCGCACAAGATCTACGACGTGGTCTACGTCGCGCAGGACCCGGCCCTGGTCGGCCTGGGACCGGCCGCGGTCCGCGACATGATCTCGCAACTGAAGCATGCCGCGACGCCGGAGCTCGACCTCCCGGCCGGCGCCATCGAGCACGCCGTCGCCTGGGGCGTCTCGCAGAGCGGACGCTTCCTGCGGACGTTTCTCTACCACGGCTTCAACGCCGACGAGCAGGGCCGCCGGGCGTTCGACGGCGTCATCGCCCACGTGGCGGGCGCGGGCCGCGGCAGCTTCAACCACCGCTTCGCGCAGCCGTCGCGCGACGGCCATCCCTTCCTGAACAAGCTCTACCCGAGCGACATCTTCCCGTTCACCGACGTCGCGCAGCACGACCCCGAGACCGACATGCGCGACGGCCTGCTCGCCGGCATCGGGCCGGCCCACATGCCGAAGATCTTCTATACGAACTCGTCCTACGAGTACTGGGGACGCGCGGCGTCGCTGATCCACACCGCGCTGGACGGGGCCACGGACGCGCCGTTCCTCGACAACGTGCGGGTCTACTCGTTCGCGGGCGGGCAGCACGGCCCCGGCCGTTTCCCGCCGCGGCGCACCATCGGGCAGCAGCTCAGCAATCCGAACGACTACTCCTGGTTCCTGCGCCCGCTGCTGCTGGCCATGGACCGCTGGATCGACGACGACGCGGCAGTCCCGCCCCCGAGCGTCCATCCGCGCATCGCCGACGGCGATCTCGTCCTGCCCGAGGCGCTGGGCTTCCCGGACCTGCCGGGCGTCGGCCAGCCCGCCGTGCCGCACCTGGCCTACCGCGCGGTCTACGGGCCGGAGTTCCGGACGCGGCGCATCGCCTCGGTGCAGCCGCCGGAAGTGCTCTCGGCGTTTCCGATCCTGGTGCCGAGCGTCGACGCCGACGGCAACGAGACCGGCGGCCTGATGATGCCGGAGGTAGCGGTTCCCCTGGCTACCTACACCGGCTGGAACCTGTTTCACGCCGCGGCGGGACCGACCGACGTGCTGTCGAGCATGCAGGGCTCCTATGTGCCCTTCCCGCGGACGGCCGCGGACCGCGAGCGCACGGGCGATCCGCGGCCCTCGATCGAGGAGCGCTACGGCAACCGCGCCGAGTATCTCGGCCGGGTGACGGAGGCGGCACTCGCGCTCGTCGACGACGGCTACCTCCTCGCCGGGGATCTGGCGCCGATCCTGGCCCAGGCCGGGCGGCACTGGGACTACCTGATGGAAGAGGACGCCGGCGACGACAACCAGCCGTGACGCACGCGCGGTAGTCGAGGAGCAGTCAGAATCGTGGCGGACAACTCCGTCGGCGTCGAGAGTGGGCATCCGTCCACGATGCACACCGGGCCGCTCGGCTCCACGATCCACGTCATCCGCGCCGACGCGGGGACTGTGATCGAGCTCGCGGCCATCGACTGGAACCGCTCCTTCCGGCGGGTCTGCCTCGATCCCGTGCGCGGCCTCATCACCCTGATGGCGCCGTCGCGCCTCCATGAAGAGCTGGCCACGATCCTCGACCACGTGGTGGACGTTGCGGCAAGTGCGCTCGGCGGCGCGGTGAAGGGTCTCCGGACCTCGCGCCTGCGCGAGCCGGGCGCACCGCCCGGCACCGGCATGGAGCCCGACGGCGCGTTCTACGTCGGCGAAAGGGCCAGGGCCTACCGCGCGGCGCTCGCGGCCGGCAAGGAAGCCGCGGACGCGTTCTTCGACCGGAACGCACCCGATCTCGTGGTGGAGGTCGAGGTCACGAACGCGGACGAAGGCAAGATCGAACGCTACGCCGATCTGGGGGTGCGGGAACTCTGGCTGCTCGACGGTCGAGCGAGTGCCGAAGCCCCGCGAGTCGAGTTCCTCGCTCTCCACGCCCGAAAGACACCTTGTGGTCTCACGTCCTCGAGCGTACTCCCGCACCTCACGCCGGAAGACGTGTCGGAGGCGGTGGGCCGCGTGCGCCTCAGCGTGACTCGCGACGAGCGAACGGACGCCGTGGCCCGCATCGTGCTCCGCCGGCAACGTGGCAGCGTCCGCGTCCGCGAGGAGGGCACCTCGTACGCCCGTTCCGGGTGACCCGAACCGGCATCCACTTCGGTCTCCGACAGCATCGCGGGCCGGTACCATCGGTTGGCGAACCCAAGGACTTGTTTCTTCGATCGGCATCGACATCTACGGTCGAGTTCCCCTGTCTCACACCCCCCGCGCGTATGATCGTCGGTGGGCGCAAGCCCGCAGTGCCGCTGACGACTCCGACACTCCAGACCAGGAAGGCGATGCGATGCGAGACATGGGGAGGACGACCTCCGATGCCGCGGAGACGCGGATCCCGCCGGCCGCATCGGGGGGTAATCGTTGTGCCGGGGCAGCAGCCCTCGCACTGGCCGTGGTCCTCGGCGGCGGCACGCTCCTGGCGATCGAATCTGCGGGCGGGGTGGAGCTCACCCCGGCGGTTCAGGAACAGACCGTCGTCTACGAGGGCGCACGCCTGATCGCCGGCGACGGAACGGCGCCGATCGAGGAGTCGACGCTGGTGGTCACGGGCGGCGTCATCAGCGCAGCCGGACCGCGCGGCGCCGTCGACATCCCGATCGGGGCGGCCGTTGTCGACGCCACCGGGAAGACGATCATCCCCGCGCTCGTCGATCTCCACGGGCACGTCGGCTTCCAGCGCGGCCTGAGCTACGACGCGGCCAACTACACGCGCGAGAACGTCCTCGATCACATCAATCGCTACGCCTACCACGGGGTCGGCACCGTCGTTTCCCTCGGCACCGACGCGGGCAGTCTGTGGCGGGAGATTCGGCGCGAGCAGGAGGCCGGGACGCTCGGCGGGGCGCGGCTCTTCACGGCCGGCCGCGGACTGGCGGCGCCGAACGCCGGCCCCGGGGCCCCGGCGCTCCGGCCGTCGGCCGGCGGGGTGGCGAGCCCCGCCGAGGGTCGCGAGTTCGTACGCACGCTGGCCGAGCAGGGCGTCGCGTTCATCAAGATCTGGGTCGACGACCGCGGGGGGACGGTCGAGAAGCTCGCGCCCGAGATCTACCGGGCGATCATCGACGAGGCCCACCGGCTCGACCTGCAGGTCATCGCGCACGTCTTCTACCACGACGACGCTACCGACCTCGTTGAGGCGGGGGTGGACGGCTTCGCGCACCTGGTGCGCGACCGCGAGATGGACGAGGCGCTGGTGGCCGCCATGGCCCGCCGCGGGGTCTTCGTGATGCCCAACATGGGCGTCTCGGAACGCGGCCGGCACACGAGCCCCCCCGCCTGGCTGGCGGAGCCGCTGCTGGCGGAAACGGTATCCCCGGAGGTGCGGGAGCGGGCCGCGGGCGCCTTCGCGCGCCGCTCGCCGGAAGCCGCCGCTCGCGCGGAAGCCTCGTTCGCCGCGATGGAGCGCAGCCTCGGCCGGCTGGCGGCGGCCGGCGTGCCGCTCGTGCTCGGCTCGGACTCGGGCGTCCAGGACCACTTCTACGGCTTCGCCGCGCACCGCGAGCTGGAGCTGATGGTGGCGGCAGGCCTGAGCCCGATGGACGCCATCCTGACCGCGACGGCCCGCTCGGCGGAGCGGCTGGGGCTCGACGACGCGGGCCGCCTCGCCGCGGGGGCGCGCGCCGACTTCGTCGTCCTCGACGCGAACCCGCTGGACGACATCACGAACACGCGCGGCATCGCTCGCGTCGTCCTCGGCGGAGAAGAGGTCGACCGCGAGGCGATGCGCGGGAGCTGGTCCGGAGGCGCGGCCGCTCCAGCCCAGGCCGCGGGCGGATCGCCGCCAGGCCTGCCCGGCCCGGACGTGGAGAGGCGGGGCGGGGGCGGGCGCGCCGCCGGGCCTGCCGGGCGGGGACGTGGAGTGGCGGGCCTGCGCGGCGGACGTCGCCGGCAGCCGCTATGCCCCGATCGAGCAGATCGATGCCGGCAACGTCGCCGACCTGGGCATCGTCTGGCGGCAGTCGACCATCCCGGACGCGACGCGCCGGGGCAGCACGCTGCGCGCGCCGGGCGGATCGCAGAACACGCCGCTGATGGTCGGGCGCCAGCTGTTCATCATGACCGCGCTCGGCACGGTGGCCGCCCTCGATGCGACTACGGGCGAGGTGGTCTGGTTCGACGACGCCCCGATCGACGGCGGCCGGCGGGAGCGGGGCTTCGCCTCGCGCGGGGTGGCCTACTGGAGCGACGGCGACGATGCGCGCGTCGTGGCCGTGGTCGGCTCGCAGCTCGTCGCGCTGAACGCGGAGACGGGCGAGCGGTACCCCGAATTCGGCGAGGGCGGCGCCGTCAATCTCATCGAGGGCTACGACGACCGGCGGGTGGAGAGCTTCCGCTGGCGGTCGGCGCCGATCGTCGTGGGCGACATCGTCGTCGTCGGATCGATGATCGGCGACATCGTCAGCCACACGATGCCGGCCCTCAAGACCATGCCGCCGGGCGACGTCCGGGGCTTCGATGTCCGGACCGGCGAGCAGCGCTGGATCTTCCGCACCATCCCCCGGGAGGGCGAGCCGGGCAACGAGACGTGGCTCACGGCGCTGAACGAGGACCGCGCGTCGTGGGAGTACACCGGCAACACGAACATGTGGGCGTCGCCGGCCGCCGACGAGGAGCTGGGCTACGTCTACCTGCCGCTCTCGACGCCGACGAGCGACTACTACGGCGGGCACCGGCCGGGCGACAACCTGTTCGCCGAGAGCCTGGTCTGTCTCGACGCCGCCACGGGCGAGCGCATCTGGCACTTCCAGGCCGTCCACCACGGCCTCTGGGACTACGACTTCCCCGCCGCACCCACGCTGGTCGACGTCACCGTCGACGGGCGCCCCGTCAAGGCGGTCGCCATCGTCAGCAAGCAGGCGTTCACCTATGTCTTCGACCGCGTGACGGGCGAGCCCGTCTGGCCGATCGAGGAACGCCCCGTGCCGGCCGGCAACGTGCCGGGCGAGTGGTACGCCGCCACGCAACCCTTCCCGACGAAGCCGCCGGCCTACGACCAGCAGGGCGTCACGGTCGACGACCTGATCGACTTCACGCCCGAGCTCCGGCAGGAGGCGCTGGCGATCCTCGACGATTACGTCTGGGGTCCGCTCTTCACGCCGCCGACCCTCATCGACGAGAGCCCGGGCGGCACGCTCGGCACGATGGTGGTGCCGGGGCTCGTCGGCGGCTCCGACTGGAACGGCGCCGGCGTCGATCCGGAGACCGGGATCCTGTACGTCCCGTCCTCGCACAGCGGGACCGTCGTCGGGCTCGCCCGCTCCGAGCACCCGCGGTCGGACGTCGACTGGGTGATGAAGGGCGCCCGGCACATCCCGGGCCCGCAGGGGCTCCCGCTGTTCAAGCCGCCCTACGGCCGCCTGGTGGCGATCGACCTCAACAAGGGCGAAATCCTCTGGTCGGTCGCCAACGGCGACGGACCGCGCGACCATCCCGCGATCCGGCACCTCGACCCGCCGCCCCTCGGGCACGGGGGCCGGGCGGCGCCGCTCGTCACGCGGAGCCTGGTGTTCCTCGGCGAGGGCGCCAACGTAGGAGCCGCTTTCCTCCCGGCCGGCAGCGGCGGCAAGACGCTGCGCGCCTACGACAAGGGGACGGGCGACATGGTCGCCGCCATCGACCTGCCGGGCGGGACCACCGCGGCTCCGATCAGCTACAGCGTCGACGGGAAGCAGTACATCGTGGTCGCGGTCGGCTGGGACGACATGCCGAGCGAGTACGTGGCCCTCGCCCTGCCGTAGCCGTCCTTATTGCCCTGTTGCACTGCGCTTTGCACTAAGCTGATCCCCTATTGCACTCTTCGCAACACGCGACCGTCATGCGGCGTGAACCACCCGGCAGCTACACGGTGACCAGCGCCGGGGGCGAGCGGGTTCGTGCCTTCGTGCCGGCGCCGCTGCCCCCGGCGCCCACCGTGGTCCTGGGCGGCGCCCTGCAGCCGGCGCTCGAATCGGCCCTGCTCGCGCTGGGCAGGCTCGACGGGATCTCCGCCGTCCTGCCGGATCGGACGCTCTTCCTGTACGCGTACGTGCGCAAGGAGGCCGTGCTCTCGTCCCGGATCGAGGGCACGCAGTCGTCCCTGTCGGACCTCCTGCTCTTCGAGTCGGACGAAGCCCCCGGGGTCCCCCTCGACGATGTCGTCGAGGTCTCGAACCACGTCGCCGCCCTCGAGCATGGCCTTGAGCGCCTGCGGGAGGGGTTCCCGCTGTCGAACCGCCTGATCCGCGAGATGCACAGGATCCTGCTGTCCCGCGGACGCGGCAGCGGGAAGGCTCCCGGAGCGTTTCGCCGCTCCCAGAACTGGATCGGGGGCTCGCGGCCCGGCACGGCTGCCTTCGTGCCGCCGCCGCACACGGCGGTGCCCGACTGCATGACGGCACTCGAGCGCTTTCTGCACGCCACGGACGACGGACTGTCGGACCTGATCCGGGCGGGGCTGGCGCACGTGCAGTTCGAGACGATACACCCCTTCCTCGACGGGAACGGGCGGGTGGGACGACTGCTCATCACTCTCGTCCTCCACCATGCGGGCGTGTTGCGCGAGCCGCTCCTGTACCTGAGCCTCTACTTCAAGCAACATCGAGCCGAGTACTACGATCTCCTGAACGGCGTGCGGCGCAACGGCGACTGGGAGTCGTGGCTCGCCTTCTTCCTCGACGGCGTACGACCCACGGCGGATGCCGCAGCCTCCACATCCCGCCGACTCCTGGATCTGTTCACCGCCGACCGGACCGCGATCGCGGAGAGCGGCGGCCGGCGTGCCGGGTCGGCGCTGCGGGTGTACGACGCGCTCCGCGCGCAACCGATTCTCTCCCTGCCGGCGGCCGGCAGCCGCACGGGGCTCTCTTTCCACACCACCGCCTCGGCGATGGAGCTGCTCGTGGAGCGGCGGATCGCCCGCGAGATCACCGGGAAGCGCCGCGGGCGCCTGTTCGTGCACGACCGGTACCTCGCCATACTCAACGAGGGCACGGAAGGGTCATGACATGAACTGCCTCCACACGCAGAGCACACACGCTCCGATCAGGCGGCGGGGCGCGTTCCCGGGGATCGCCTCGATGCTCGTAGCGCTCGCCCTGGGCGTCCTGGGCGTGGCCGCCGTGCCGGCAAGTCCGGCGTCCTCCCGCGCGGCGGCCGAGACACGGCAGGCCGACGCCCCTCACGGACTGAGCCTGGACGCCTTCCGCGGTGCGGACGCCCCGTGCTACGACCGGTCCGTGCAACCGCAGACGGCTATCGTCGACACGCACCTGCACTTCCGGCCCTTCGGCGGGCCAGCCGTCCCGTTCGAGGAGATCGTGAGCTACCTGCGGGCCGCCGGAGTTCTCTTCGCCAACGTCTACGGCATCGGCCAGACGCTGCCGGCATCGTCCCCTTGCACCTACTACCTCGACTGCCCCGGCACGCCGGTGACCCCGTCGCTCGACAACGACCTCGCCAATGCAGCGAGCGTCGCTGCGGAGGCCCCGGCCGGCCTCCACCTGACCCTGGCGATGACCTTCCCCGACCTTTCCGACCCCGACTCGATCCTGGACGGGATGGCCCGTCTCGACATCGAGCATCCGGGGGCCTTCCGCTGGATGGGCGAGGTCAACCTCGTGAAGCAGGCGCTGTTCGCCAACGGGCACGAGCCCGTTCCGGCGGCGACGATCGGCGAGTGGGCTCCGTTCATGGAGGTGCTGCGGGAGCGGCGCATCCCGCTCGCCATACACGCCGACCTCGGGGACGACGACGAGCCGACCCGCTACCTGCCGCTGATGGAGGAGGTGCTGCGGCGCTATCCGGACAACGTCGTCGTCTGGGTGCACATGGGGCTGTCGCGCGAGCTGACCGCGATGGACCCGGCCCGGCACGTCGCGCTGATGACCTCGCTGCTGGACCGCCATCCGAGCCTGCGGCTCGACATCGCGTGGCGCGTGCTCGACGACGCCTACTTCTCGACCCCCGAAGGACGCGCCGCCTACGTCCCGTTTCTGAACGCGTACTCCGACCGCATCCTCCCCGGCACGGACTTCCTGGCGTCCCGCGACAAGGACCTGGAGGTCTATCGGACCGAGCTCGAGGTGACCGGCCGCATCCACCGGCACCTCGACGACGTGGCGTTCCGGAACATCGCCCTCGGCGAGAACTACTTCCGGCTGCTCGGCCTCGACTACGAGGCTCCGCCGGTCTGCGCACGCTGACCCGGCCAGGTCAGACCCGGCCGCCGTAGAATCGACGCCGAACCGAACCACCTCCCGCACGGGCGGGCGTCCACCGACAGGCAGACTCATGACAGCAATGCTGGAACGCTACTTCGGCCTCGCGCAGAGCGGCTCCGACGTGCGGACGGAGCTGACGGCCGGAGCGACGACGTTCCTGACGATGGCCTACATCGCCTTCGTCAATCCGCAGATCCTCTCCGATGCGGGGATGCCGTTCGAGGCGGTGTTCGTCGCCACCTGCGTGGCGGCGGCGTTCAGCACCCTGGTGATGGGGCTGTACGCCAACTACCCGATCGCCCTCGCCCCCGGGATGGGGCTCAACGCGTTCTTCGCCTACGGCGTCGTGCTCGGGCTCGGCTACCCGTGGGAGGTGGCGCTCGGAGCGGTCTTCATCGCCGGTCTGCTCTTTCTCGCGCTGAGCGTGCTGCCAATCCGGCGCCGGATCATCGAGGCCGTGCCGCAAGCCCTGAAGCTGGCGATCCCGGCCGGCATCGGCCTGTTTCTCGGCATCATCGCGCTGCGCAACGCGGGCGTCATCCAGGCGAGCGAGGCGACGCTGGTGACGACGGGCGACCTCGTGACGCCCGCCCCGGTGCTGGCGCTCCTCGGATTCTGCGCCATCGTGGCCCTCGCCGCGCGCGGCGTGCCCGGCGCGTCGCTACTCGGCATGCTCGGCGTGGCGGTCGTCGGTCTCGCGTTCGGCGTCTCCGAGTGGCAGGGGGGCGCGTCGCTGCCGCCGAGCCCCGCGCCGACGCTCCTCGCGCTCGACATTGCCGGCGCCCTGCAGGTGGGCATGATCGCGATCATCCTGACGTTCCTCATCGTCGACCTGTTCGACACGACGGGGACACTGATCGGGGTTGCGCACCAGGCCAAGCTGCTCGACGAGCGGGGGCAGCTCCCGCGCATCGAGCGGGCGCTCGTCGCCGACTCCACCGGGACGGTCGGCGGCGCCCTGCTCGGGACGTCGCCCGTGACCAGCTACATCGAGAGCGCGGCGGGCGTGAGCGCCGGCGGGCGGACGGGGCTGACCGCGGTGGCCGTGGCCGGGCTCTTCCTGGCCTGCCTGTTCCTGGCGCCGCTCGCCGGGTCGATTCCGGCGTATGCCACGGCGCCGGCCATCCTCTACGTGGCGTGCCTCATGGTGCGGCCACTGGTCGACATCGCATGGGACGACGTCACGGAGTCGGCCGCGGCGGTCGTGACCGTGCTCGCCATCCCGCTGACGTTCTCGATCGCCGACGGCATCGGGCTCGGGTTCCTGACCTACGTCGTGATCAAGGTGATGGCCGGCCGCGCGGGCGACTGCCAGCCTGCGCTGGTCGCAGTGGCAGTGGTGTTCGCCCTGAAGTTCGCCTGGCTCTGAGGGGGACGCGTCAGCGGTCGCTCCCTGCTTCGCGTCCGGCCTGCACCGCCGCGTCGTTGCCGGCCGTCAGCCCGCCCCCGGCGCGGCCCGCGCCGAGGATCCGGAACCCCTGCCCGATGCGGCGCGGCATGTCGGCCGCGCTCGCGGTGATGCCGCAGGCGACGTCGTGGGCGGTGCAGGCCTCGACGATGGCCTGTATCGCCGCCTCGACCCCCGGATCGTCGCGCGGCACGCCGAGCGAGTTGGAGAGATCGCTCGGTCCGACGTAGAAGCCGGTCACCCCCGGCACGGCGGCGATCGCGTCGGCGTTGCGCACGCCGGCCGCCGACTCGATCATCATCAGCGCGACCAGATCCCCGCCCGGATTGAGCGGCCAGAGGTCGGCGCGCCGGGCGTAGTCGGCCCCCGACAGGCCCCAGAACCAGGTGGCGATGCCCGGCCCCGAGCCCCGCAGCCCGGGGGGTTCCGGGTAGGCCGACTCGCGCCGCTGCGGGTAGCGCATCGCCCGCACCGCGGCCAGCGCCTGCTCCGGCGTCTCGATGGAGGGGAAGATGATGCCCATCACCCCGATGTCGAGCGCCTGCTTGACGGCCCAGGCGGACGTCTCCCGGCCGTACGGCGCGATCCGCACGAGCGGCGTCACCCGCTGCTGCAGGCTGCCGCTTTCGGCGATGGCCTGCTTGTCGATCATCCCGAGGAGGAAGGTGTGGAGCGCCCGGAAGTCCATCGGCCCGTGCTCCATGTCGACGTACACGTAGTCGATGTCGGCCCGGGCGAGCGACCGCGCGTTCTCGAGCGAGAGGTCGTAGGTGCTCACGCCGAAGACCCGCTCCCCGCGCGCGAGCTTGTCGACGACCGAGCTCAGGTGGTCGGGCGGAGCCTGCGCGGACGCCCCGGCCAGCAGCGCCAGCGCAATCGCCGCGACGGTGAGTACCTTCGGCATCGTCGTCTCCTTCTCGGGATTCGGCTCGGGATTCCGCCGCAGTGTAACGGCTCCGCCCGGCGCGGCCTCGCCGGGCGCGGCCCGCTCGCCTCAGAGCAGCTCGTTCAGCCGCGCGTAGCCGCGCCGACTCACCGGCAGCTCCGTCCCGTCCTTCAGCACCGCGACGTAGCTGTCGCGCGTCGCCGGCCCGAGCCGCGTCAGGCGGTCCACGTTGAGGAGGAACGACCGGTGGATGCGGACGAAGCGCGCCGGGTCGAGCTGTCGCTCGAGCTCCGCCAGGGTCTGCTGCTTCAACCGCTCCGTGCCCCCGGCCACGACGCCGACGTAGTCGTCGCGGGCGCGAACGTAGTCGACGCTGCCGACCGGAAGCACCTCCACCCGCGCCCCGGTCCGGATCAGGATGCGGCGGAGGTACGTGCCGGCCGGCCGCGCGCTGGCGGCGACGCGGGAGGCCGGCGTCCGTTCGGCGCGGGCGAGCCGGGCGCGCGCCTCCGCCAGCGCCTCCGCGAAACGCTCCGGGCCGAACGGCTTCAGCAGGTAGTCCACGGCGTGGACCTCGAACGCGCGCAGCGCGTAGTCGTCGTGCGCGGTGACGAAGACGACGCCGACGTCCGGTCCGATGAGCTCGAGAACCTCGAACCCGTCCAGCTTCGGCATCTGGATGTCGAGGAAGACCAGGTCGGGCTTCAGGTCGTTCACCGCGCGGACCGCCTCGAAACCGTTGGCGCACTCGGCCACGATCTCGATGTCGTCGTGCCCGGCGGCGTACTCGCGGACCAGCGTCCGGGAGAGCTCCTCGTCGTCGACCACCACAGCCCGGATGGGGCGCTTCGCCGCCGTGGTCACCGTTCGCCTCCACGCCGTGCATCGCCGGCCGCGGCCGGCCGCGCGCCTTGCCGCCGGCTCTCCGCGCCGGCCGGCCCGATCCTCGGGAACCGCAGGTCCACCTCGAACCAGGCGCCGTCGCGCTTCCGGCGGACGATCGCCTCGCGGCCGAAGCGGGTGGCGAGGCGCCGCTCCACGTTCGCCAGCCCCACCCCGGTGCCGGGCGGCGTCGTCGCATCGGGGTCGATCGGGTTCCGCACCGCAACGTGGACGGATGCCTCATCGCAGCGCGCCGCCACGCGCACCCTGCCGCCCTCGACGAGCGGGCGGATTCCGTGGCGCACCGCGTTCTCGACCAGCGGCTGGAGAATGAGCGGCGGCACCCGGCTCGAACCGCATCCGGACTCCAGCACGACCTCGCTCTCCAGACGCGGCCCGTAGCGGACCTTCTCGATCTCCAGGTACGCGCGGACCATCGCCAGCTCCTCGTCCAGGCGGACCTGCTCCTCCGCCCCGAGCCGCACGCTGCTCCGAAAGAAGTCGGCCAGCAGCAGGCACATCCGGCGGGCGCCGTCAGGATCCGTCCCCGTCAGCGCGCTGATCGACTGCAGCCCATTGAACAGGAAGTGCGGATCGATCTGGGCGCGCAGGGCCCGGAGCTCGGCCTCGCGGGCCAACACCTCCAGCCCGAGCTCGCGCGCCTCCGCCGCGCGCGACCTCTCGAAGGCCGCCAGCAGGTAGTGCAGCAGGCTGGAGAGCCAGAACAGCAGCACGCCGGCCGCGAATACCGCAGCGAGCTGCGCAGGGGAGCCGCCGCCGGGAATCCCGCCAAACGCGGGCAGGCCGCCCAGCACCCTCGTCCAGCCCGCCCAGGCTGTCACCCACACGGCCGCTGCCACCATCCCGGCACCCGTGTGCATGGCGAGCGTCCGCACCGTCGACCGGGCGCCGAGCGGAGCCGCCCGGCAGACGTACCAGGCCGACAGGCAGACGAACCCCTGGACCAGGCAGGGCGGCACGACGACGGCCAGGGCGGCGACGATGCCGGCATCCGGGTTCGCCGCCGACCAGGCGACGGCGACGAGCAACCCGATCACCGTCCAGGACGCCAGGTAGAGAGTCCGCCGCTCCGCGGACCCCAGAATCGGATGCACGGCTCAGTGTCCGATCTCCACCGAACCGAAAAGCATCGATCCGCGCAGGATCAGCACGGGCGCGGCGGCGTCCGCTTCCGGGGAGGAGACGCGGTTCACGGACGAGCCGGCAAGGCCCGGTCCCAGCTCGGACGCAACGGTCCAGTGCTCGGGCACGCGAAGCTCGACCCGCCCCCACGCGACGCGCGTCTCGAGTTCCGCCGTCTCTCCCTCCATCTCCGCGTCCCGCAGGTCGACCTCCACGCGACCCATGAAGGCCCTCACGTCCCCCCCGCGGAACGCGTCCGTCACGACGCGCTGCTCGTAACTGCCCAGGAAGGCGACGGCATCGAGGCGACCGGCATGCATCGTCGCCGACTCGACGCCCCCCGAGCCCCGGGTGACGTCCGTCTCGGCCAGCACGACACCGAACGCCACGATCGCCACGATTCCGAGGAGCCCCCGCCCCACGTATGGTCCTCTGGTCATGAGCCTGTCTCCCTGTCGATCGGCTGCCCGTCTCCCCGCTCCCCTGTCCGTGCCCAACGCGGCCGACCGACCGCGCAGGACGGTTTCGCGCTGCCCGCTCAGTTGCGGATCTCGATCCCACCCATGATTACGGTCCCCTTCAGCACGAGGCGCTTCGGAGTCGCAGCCGCTCCCCGCGTCTTGTCCTCGACGCCGCCCATGATCGACGTCACCCCCACCTCGACCGTCCACTCCTCGGGCACCTTGATCTCGAGGCCGCCCATCATCGCGAAGACCTGGATCACGGCACGTTCGCCGGCGATGTCCGCCTCTCGCAGATCGAGGTTGACGCCGCCCATGAACGCCGACGCCGACCCGCCACGGAAGTCGGCCGACCGATTCCGGCGCTCGATCGCCCCGAGGAATGCCGACGCAGACTCCTCCGAATCGGAGACGGCCGCAACATCGTTCGGATCCGACATGGCGTTCAGCAGCACCCGGACGCCGAGGGCCACCAGGGCGAGCGGCCAGAAGTCCCAGAGATTGACGTCGATCAGGTACAGGGCGTCCAGCAGCAGGAGCGCCCCCACGGCAGCCAGCAGGGTGCCACTGACCGCCGACCCGCGATCGCGCGCGTCGACGAGCATCTTGAGACCGGCAACGAGCAGGAGCGCCGGCCAGAAGCGCAGGATGGTCCTGCTCTCGACGAGATCGAGGTTGTCGAGCAGGAACACCAGGCCGAGGGTCAGCAGAACCAGGCCCGGCAGGAGCGGACCAAGCGCCATGCGCGACAGGCGTCTCGAGCGCGGGGTGGCTGCGTGGCCGGGGATCTCATCAGTCAACGTGTACCTCCCTGTGTGAGCGTTCGCGACTCATCGTTCGCGCTCCAGCCTGACGCCCGGGGCGCGCCGGGGCCAGCAGTTATCGGCCAGCGGCGGCTCCGAACCGGCGAGCGGCGGCGGGGCGCCGATCCCGGTCCGCGCGTGGTAGGCTGCATGGCTCTGTGAACTCGCACGCGGCCCGTCCGTTCGCGGCCGCCGGTCACCGGGGAGATGACGATGCTGATGGCGCGCTACCTGACCTCGACCGCAATCCTGCTCGTCGCGGGCGCATTCCTCACCGCACCGGATGCCAGAGCGCAGACGGACGATACCGAGGCCCCCGCGTTCACGCCGGTCACCGCCGAGCGGCTCGTCAACGCCGAGGCCGAGCCGCACAACTGGCTGACGTACTCCGGCAACTACAAGGCCCAGCGCTACAGCGGACTCGACCAGATCGACCGGCGCAACGTCGCCGGCCTCGAGATCGCGTGGGTCTACCAGCTCCAGGCGCTCGACCGGGCGGAGACGACGCCGCTGGTGGTCGACGGCGTCATGTACATCACCGAATCGCCCAGCACCGTCATCGCCGTCGACGCCGGCACCGGCCGCCCCTACTGGCGCTACGAGCACGACCTGCCGGACGAGCTGATCATCTGCTGCGGGCGCAACAACCGCGGCGTGGCCGTGCAGGGCGACCGCGTCCTCATGAGCACCCTCGACGCGCACCTGGTGGCCCTCGACGCCCGGACCGGCAACGTCCTGTGGGAGACCGAGGTCCAGGACTCGTCCGCCGGCTACAGCAAGACCGCGGCCCCGCTCGTGGTCGGCGACAAGGTCTTCACCGGCGTCGCGGGCGGCGAGTACGGCATCCGCGGGCTGGTCGACGCCTACGACATCGAGAGCGGCGAGCGGGCGTGGCGCTTCTACACCACGCCGAGCCCGGACCACCCCGACAGCCGGAGCTGGTCGGGCGATTCGTGGCGCACCGGCGGCTCGGCCACCTGGATGACCGGTTCCTACGACCCGGAGCTGAACCTCGTCTACTGGGGCACCGGCAACCCCGGACCGGACTACGACGGCACCGTGCGCGAGGGCGACAATCTCTACTCCGACTCCGTGGTCGCACTCGATGCCGACACGGGCGAGCTCCGCTGGTACTTCCAGTTCACGCCGCACGACATCCACGACTGGGACTCGACGCAGATCCCGATCCTGGCCGACACGGTGTTCGCGGGCGAGGAGCGCAAGCTGATGCTCTTCCCCAACCGCAACGCGTTCTTCTACGTGCTCGACCGCGAGACCGGCGAGTTCCTGCTGGGCGAGCCCTATGCGCGGCAGACGTGGGCCGAGGGGCTCGACGAGACCGGCCGGCCCATCCTGCTCCCCGGCAAGGAGCCGACGCCGGAAGGAACCGTCGTCTCGCCGGCCATCACCGGCGGCTCCAACTGGTGGTCGCCCACCTACAGCCCCCGCACGGGCCTCATCTATGTGATGGCCTACGACGCCGAGACGCGCTACTTCATCCGCCCGACCGAGTATCGGGAGGGCCAGAGCTACCGGGCCGGCGGCGGCGAGTCGCCCCAGCCGCTCGACAACTACGTGCGCGCCGTGCGCGCCCTGTCGCCGCAGACCGGCGACCTGCGCTGGGAGTTCCAGGTCGACCCGCGCACGACGTCGGGATTGATGTCGACGGCGGGAGACCTGGTCTTCGGCGGCACGGCCGACGGCTTCTTCTTCGCCCTCGACGCGCTCACCGGCGAGGAGCTCTGGAACAAGAACCTCGGCGGCCGAGTCCACGCCGGGCCGATGGGCTACGCCGTCGATGGCCGGCAGCACGTGGCCATCGCCGCCGGGAACGCCGTCTTCGCGTTTGCGCTGCCTTGACACCCAAAGACAGTCCGCCAGCGTCCGTGGTCATGCCGTGCAGGCCACAAACTACTGACCGGTAATCATTTATGATTCTTCGTCGCGGACTGAGCGGGTCAGGACGTGTGGCGAAATCCAGCCCAATCCCGCATATAATGGGGGAATGGATGTTGTAGCCAAACCCGCCCCGACACGCCGCAGAACCAAGCGTAGAGGACGCCATCCCGACAAGGCCCTCTCGGCCGCCTTCGTCCGTTCCGCGCCGCCCGGACGGCACGCAGACGGCAACGGGTTGTACCTGTTCGTCCAGCCCTCCGGGACGCGAAGCTGGGTCCAGCGGCTCGTCATCCGCGGCCGGCGGCGCGAACTCGGGCTCGGCGCCGCCACGCTCGTCCCGCTCGCCAAGGCCCGCGAGCAGGCCCTCGCCAACCGCATGCTGGCCCGCTCGGGCGGCGATCCACTCTCGGAGAAACGGCGCGTCCAGGGCGTTCCGACCTTCGCCGAAGCCGCCCGACGTGTCCTCGAACAGAAGCGCGGCGGCTGGCGCGGCCGGTGGCACGTTCACAACTGGTGGCGGAGCCTGGAGCGGTACGTGTTCCCCCGCGTCGGCAGCCGGCCCGTCTCCGAGGTCAACACGGCCGACGTGCTGGAGATCCTGTCGCCGATCTGGCACGTCAAGGCGGCGACGGCCCGGGAGGTTCGCCAGCGCATCCGCGCGGTGCTGGAGTGGAGCATCGCCATGGACCTGCGGAACGACAACCCTTGTGACCGGGTGGTTCCGGTGCTCGGCCCGCAGAACGACATCGTGACGCACCGGCAGGCGCTGCCCCACCAGGAGGTGGCCGCCGCTATCGAGACGGTGCGGTCGTCGAAGTCCGGGCAGCCCGCCGTCAAGCTGGCGTTCGAGTTTCTCGTGCTGACGGCCGCGCGGTCGGGGGAGGTCAGGCTCGCGACGTGGGACGAGATGGACACGGCCGGGCGGGTGTGGACGGTGCCGGCCCTGCGGATGAAGGCGAAGCGCGAGCACCGTGTTCCGCTGTGCGGGAGGGCGCTGGAGGTCCTCGAGGCGGCGCGGGCGCTCGGCGACGGCGGCGGCCTCGTGTTCCCGATGCGGAGCGGGCGGGCGGTGGCCATGTCGACGTTGCCCAAGATGCTCCAGTACCACGAGGTCGCCGCCGTTCCGCACGGGTTCCGGTCCTCGTTCCGCGACTGGGCGGCCGAGCGGACCGACCATCCCCGGGAAGTCATCGAGGCGGCGCTGGCGCACGTGGTCCAGAACAAAGTGGAGGCCGCGTACGCGCGGTCGGACCTGTTCGAGCGGCGGCGGCTGCTGATGGACGATTGGTCGGCGTATCTGTCGGGCGACGACCGGTGATGCGCCCCGGCGCGACGCGGCGCTAACGGCTCCGACCACGAGCGTCCTGCTGCCCGCCTCCGAAGCCGGCCAGCCGCGCGATCTCGCGCTCGATGGCGACGAGGTGGGCGATGACCTCGAAGGCGTCGGCCTTGTCGGCGTGGGTGTTGGCCCAGCGTGCGATCTGGTTCAGGTTGTTGCCGATGCGGGCGACCTGGCGGGTGCGCTCGCGCTCGACCTTGACCGCCGCCGCGGTCCAAGTGCGGGTCCGGGCCATGGCCCGCCGCAACAGGTCGGCGAGCGGCACGCCGGCCGCCTCGGCCTTGGCCCGCCACGCGGCGACCTCGGCCGGCGACACGCGCAGGTGGAGCTGCCCGGTGCGGCGGTCAGCCATCAGGGCACCGGGAGGAGGGAGCGGGGGCGCCGGCGCGCGCTCTCCCGCGAGCCGAACTCGGGCGCGCGGTCGTGGGGGGTCGGAGGGGGGGGCGCGGGCTGAGGGGGGCGCCCCCCCCCCCCCCCTCGCCAGCCCTTGTGTACACAAGGGGTATGCTGGCTCCTGCCATCTACAGGGCAGGAGCCAGCTGTTCCCGTGCGCCGTTTCCGTCGTCCGTGAGCTGGTCATTTCGGGATCTGGTGAGCGGGTCCAGAGTCTCAAGTTCGGCTCCGTTTCCGACTTGAGGTTCCCCGCTGTCATGTGCTCCGGTCGTCGTTCTGGTGCCGGAGAACGATGTTGTTCCGCTCCACCCCGGGCTGGTCGAGTGTAGCACGGAGTTCTTGTAAACTACTGAACAGTAGTGTTTTACGGTAATGCACCTTCCCGGACGGTACGAATGCAAACGAGACCGCACCGGTATCCGGCACGACCTCTCCTTTGCGTTGAAGACGGCCGGGTCAACTGTTGGCAGGAAGCGTCTGAGCGGGCATCGTCGTCTAAGGGCCGGTTTCCCCGAGCGTGCGCGGAGCCGGCGTCAAGGGCGTGAGCCCCGCGGAGCGGGGGCGGAGCGAAGCGGAGCCCCTTGACGCCGGTGAGCACACGCTCACGCTGTTGGGCCCGACGATGCCGGCGGCGCCGGGTCGAGTGGGTCGAAGAGCCGGTCCCCACGTCAGCCGGCGTTGACGTTGGCGGCGACGCTGGGTACGGTTCGCTGCCAGGAGCGGGTAGCCCTACATGCTCACCACACGGAAGCGGCAATGACGAACAAGGCTCGCGAAGCACTCAGAGAGATCGAAGCCCACGCCGACGACAGCGGCGACGGCGATTGGTTCGAGGAGCTCGTGCGGGTGCACGGGGCAGCGATCGGCCACTGGAACGTCGATGCCATCCACTACTGGAGGGAGTGGCCGGGACGGACGACGGTCTTTCCCGACAGCTCGCCCGACGACATCGCCATCGACCTCGTGGCCGAAGACGCGGCCGGCAAACGGCTGATCGCCATCCAGTGCAAGGCTCGGCGCGAGGGAAGCGCAATCAACCTGGACGAGGTCGATGGATTCCTCAGCGCGGCAGCGGCGCCCGAGTTCAAAGAGGCGTGGATCGTCGGCACGACCGGGCCGAGCGAGGGCCTCCGGGAGCGGCTGAACAACCGGGGGCTCACCAAGGTTCGGTGCCTGCGGCTCCAGGACGAGCTGCTGCAGTCGGCGCAGGCTGCGGAAGACGCAGACCCCGACCCGCGGGACGAGATCCAGCGCCGAGTCATCGACGCGTCGCTCAAGGGACTGGAGAACGTCCGCGGACGGACGCACGAGGGCTGGCGCGCGACCGACGCGCGCGGCCGCATCGTGATGCCGTGCGGCACTGGCAAGACGCGCGTCGGCTACCGGATCGCCCGCGAACTCACCACGCCAGGGAAAACGCCCGACGGCGCCGACCGGCTGACCATCGTCCTCTGCCCGAGCATTGGACTGGTGCGCCAGCTGAAGACCGCGTATGAGGCGATGGCCAAGAGCGACGGGGTCGAGATCGACACTCTCGCCGTCTGCTCGGACCGGAGCGGCGACAGCGCGAGACGGCGGAGGCCGAACGTCGACGAAGCGATCGCCGACGACCCGACAGCCGACCTGAGCGGAATCGACGGGTCCGAGATCACGGGGGCGGTGCGGCGCAAGGCCCAGGACATCGCCGACTGGATCACGGTGCGCGACCGTGATCCCGCCGCGTGGCCAGTGATCGTGAGCACCTACCAGTCCGGCCCCACGCTGGCCGAGGGAGTACGGCACGCCGGGGCGGACGCCGCCGTCCTGATCTGCGACGAAGCGCACCGGACGGCCGGGCTCAAGAAGACGCCGAAGGCGAACGAAGCGACGCTCCGCAACTTCACCGTGTGCCACGACAACGCGCTGCTGCCGGCGCGCAACCGCCTGTACATGACGGCAACGCCGAAGACGTTCACGCGGGGCACGGCGGAGGCCCGCGACGAGGGCTACGTCGTCGTGTCGATGAACGACGAGGCGACGTTCGGACCCAACCTGGCCGAGGTGTCGTACCGGGAGGCGGTCGAGCAGGAGGCGCTCACCGACTACCGGATCGCGGCGATCGTGCCGCATAACGAGAGCTACGAGTTCGCCGACAAGCGCGCGAGGAAACACGCCCGGGACGCGAAGAAGAAGCAAGCCGAAGGCGCATCGGCGAGACAGAGCGGAGACCGATCGACCTCGATTCTGGTGCGCCAGATCGCGTACGGCACGGCCCTCGCCGCAGGCATCGACGAAGGCGACGGGGGAGAGAGATTGGCCGTGCCGTCGAGTATCGCGTTCTGCAACCGGACGCGTACGTCACGTGAGATGGCGGAGGAGCTCAACGACCCCGCGGTGCGGAAGCACATCGCCGGCGTTACGGGCCAAGGAACGGACGGGCCAGCGAAGCGCTACGAGGTGCACCACCGGGACGCCACGAGCCGCGCCGGGGCGCGCCACACGGCGCTGACGAAGCTGGCCGGGGCTGACCCCGAGAACCCGGTCGGCATCAGCAATGTAGGCATCTTCGGGGAGGGCATCGACACGCCGGACCTCGCGGCGATCGCGTTCATCGAGCCGCGGAAGGGTCCGATCGACGTGATCCAGGCCGTGGGGCGGGTCATGCGCCGCAGCGAGGCCAAGAACATCGGCTTGATCCTCGTCCCGCTTGAAATCCCGCTCGACGAGGACGCCGAGGCGTGGCTTGAGAGCCGAACGAGCGAGAACCAGTTCAAGGAGCTGGGGCAGATCCTGCAGGCGCTCCGAGCCCATGATGCCCGCATCGAGGACCGGCTGCAGCACCTATTGAAAATCTACGAGCCCAGCAGGAACGGCCGTGCCGAGAAGACCGGCTACCACCTGCTTACCACCAGCGAACCGGAAGGCGTGAAGACGTACGTTGCCATCGGACGCGACGGCGTGATCGAGAACGCGCTCGCGGAGGCGGACAGGAAGACGACCGTGGCCCAGCTGCTGGAACGAGCAGCGGACAAGGTGACGGAGGTCACAAAGACCCAAAACGAGGCGAGCCTGCCGGAAAAGCCCCGGAGTACATGGGTGGCCGATTGCCGTCGGCGATCGAAGCCGAAGATCGCCCCGGTCGACGTGAGCGCCGCCCAGGACCGGCGCGAGAGCGACGACCGCTACCCGGTCGCCCCGATCGCGGAGGCACAGCGCACGCTCCTGAACGGAGCGATCGTGGACAAGCGGAAGGGCCGGAACCAGAACACCGTGTTCCTACGCGCTCCAGTGCGCCGGGAACCCGCGAGACCGGGCGGCGGGAAAACGCCAGCCAGCCACGGCCTGCTTGGATGCATCCTCGAGAACAACGAGCGCGGCCGGTCGATCCGCATGCGGATCCTGCGGAACAGCGGCCTCAAGACCGAGTCTGAGCGGCACATGGACGTGCTCTACTCGACAGTCGAGCGAGCCGCCGGGAAGCTCAAGGCCGACGACCTCGAGGAGCAGCTCGCGGCACTGCTCAAGATGGACCGCACGACGGCGGTGAAGGGCGAGCAGGGGAACGCCTGCATGGTGGCGGCGCTGGTGCTAACGGTGGCGGTACTGGTGCAGACCCGGCTGGAGGTTGGGGAGGGGCTCCGGAACATCGACGTCGAGCCGCTGGCAGAGATCGGCACGAGCCCGAGGCCAGCCGAAAACCTCGAACGAGCGTTCAACCGAATCCTGCAGCACGACTACGAGGCAGTCTTCACCCTCGCCCGGGACATCCTCTGCGACGTGACGCAGGCCGGCCGAAAGACCGCGATGCTCGACGAGGCAGTCGCCGGGATCATCGAGCAGTCGCGGGACGCCGCCGAGCAGTACGCGACGGCCGGCGCGGACTACGCGGGGGAGCTCTTCAACCGCATCATGCACGACCGGGCGTCGGACGGCGCGTACTTCACGCGGCCGGAGGCCGGCGCGCTACTGGCGGGACTGGCGCTCCACGCTACCGAGGAGACGGACTTCACGAACGGGAATATCGTCGACCGCCTGCGGGTACTCGACCCTGCGTGCGGCAGCGGGACGCTGCTGCAGGCGTGGCTCACGGCCATCAAGCGGAAGGCGCGGGACAACGGCGCTACAGACGCGGTGCTGAGTCGCATGCACCGCCGCATTGTCGAAGATGCCCTGACCGGACTCGACGTCAACCCGGTCTCGATCCAGCTCGCGGGCGCGATGCTGATGATCGGCGACACGCGGGTGCAGTACGCTCGCATGGGACTCCGTACAATGCCCTACGGCCTCCAGAAGGCCGGAAGAACGGCCGCGGCAGGGTCGCTGGAGCTGCTGCGGCAACCCGATGTACTGGCGCACCAAGGGGGAAAGACGGACGCGGCCAGGGATGATTTCTTCTTCGACGACGAGCTGAACAGCTTCGCGCCCCCCGAAGCGACGGAGCGGGCACTCAAGACCCGCGTGGTTCTGACGAACCCGCCCTTCGTCACTCGGGGGAAGCTTGGTGCAAAGTTCGGGGTCGAGGTGCAACGCGCGATCCGGGAGCGCATCGACAAGTCCCAACAGGAACTCGAGAACAAGCTGCCGAGCTTCGTTGGGTTCAGCGAGAAAACCACGACCCAACCGCTGTACCTCGCGCTCGGGCTGCTCGCAATAGATCCCGAGACCGGCGTCCTCGGGACAATGATTCCAACCGCCGGCCTGCTGGCGCCCTCGGGGCTCGCGTACCGCAGGAAGCTCGCGAGCGACCTCCAGATCCGTTACGTCGTGAGCTCCCACGAAAGGGGCCAAGAGAACTTCAGCCAGAGCTTCGATTCGAAGCCTGTCAACGAGAGCCTCGTGGTCGGCACGAGAACCGGGCGAAACGACGGCCTGGCGACCACCTTTGTGAGCCTGGACCGCTTCCCCCGGAACCAAGTAGACGCCCACGCACTCGCGGACGCCATCGCCACAGGCGGGGATATCGAGGGCCAGCGGTGCCAGATCTCGAATGAGCGGATGCGAAACGGCGACTGGAGCGCGGCCGGCTGGAGGAACCTGAAGCTCGACGAGGCGGCGCAGCTGATCGACCGGCACCCGATGCTGAAGCAGATGTGCGACATCCCGGGAGTGACGATGCGAGCCCCGGGACACGGCGCATTCACGCCGTGTCCCGGCTCAAAGCGCCGGGACACGGCTTCAACACGCCGTCTTCCGAACGAGGATGTGGACATCCTCGTTTACCAGAGCAAGGCGGAGGACGCGCATCTGACGATCGCCACGACGCCAGATACCGCAGCCAAGATCGAGAAGATCCCCGCCAGCGTGACAGGTGCCGAACGCATCGCGGCGGCAGAAAGGGCGCACGCGCGTTGGTCGGCAACACGCGGACGGCTCCTGGTGAACGCAGGTCAGGACATCTCGACCGCAAGGCTGGCCGCGGTCGTCGACACAACCGCCGACGGGGGATTGGGTACAAGCTGGAAGCCGGTACAGGGAATTGACGACGACGCGGCAAGAGCCTGGGCGGTTTACCTGAACAGCACGCTCGGCAGAATCGCCATGCTGAGAAACCGAGGCAAAAAGCTGACGTTCCCAGTGTACAACTCATCGGGCATGACAACAATAGGTTGCCCCGATCCGAGAGAGACAGACGCGATAGTGGCCCTCAACGCAGCGTACGATCTCACGAAGAACGAGGCGACGCAGCAGTACCGGGACGGCCGGTGCTCGGTCCGGGACACGTGGGACGAGGCCGTGGCCCAGGCTCTCGGCATCAATGTGGAGACGATCTTTGAGTACGCGGAACTGCTCGCGAGGGAGCCGGCGGTGTCACCGACAGGCTGGAGGAGAACGCTTACCGGGCTGGACGGCGAGAACGACAGCTGAGTCGAAACGGGCGTTTACAGCTGCGAGGTGCGTGGCGGGCGACCGAAGGCCGAGAACCAGGCCGAGAGCGTTGAACGGGTGGTGGGGCAGTAGACTGGCCACGGTCCGGACCGGTCCGGCGGACGCCGCGGATGGTCTTCTGGATTCCCGTGCGGAAAGTGGTAATGGACGGGGGAATCAAGGCCGACCGGTTGCCTGTAAGTCACTTCCTATGAACGATTTACAGGAATTAGGAGATTCACGCTGCCGTAGCGGTCAATGGAGGAGAGCCGCGGACGCGACATCAGAATGGGAATCCGCCAGCGCCGGCGTCGCCTGCCGTTATCGCGACGACGATGACCCCCGCGATAGCCAGGCCGAACCCGCTGCCGGCCCACCCGCTATCCGCCTTCTTCTCCCGCGCCCGCTGGCGGTAGCCGTCCCGGAAGCACCCGGCATCGGCGGTGCTCTGACGCTCCACGAGGGCCGCGGGCGGAGTTGGACTGCTCGCTCGGGCGAGCAAAGGCATGACGACGGGCAGCAGGATCCCGCCGACGAAGTACCCCCTGCTCCGCTCACGCCGATCCGCTGCGTCACGCCCGGCGAGGGTGGCTGTCAAGCAGGTAGGAGACCGCCTCGGCTGCACTCCCGCCGCGAGGCGCTCGGCCGATTCCAGGATGGGACCGGCCCCGGCCGGCGGCGCGGCGCAGAGGAGCACGAGACCCAGGATCGCCGTCGTTCGCATTCTCAGCCTCCCTTGTGGTCAGGGGAACAGGGACGACACGCGTCGGTCTTCCGGAACACGGTCGACCTTCCGGAACACAGTCGACCTGGCCTGCGCCGGACTTCGGCGGCCCGCCCCGGCAACCCTGTGCCTGGTCCGCCTGTCGCCGGATCTATCGGCGCGAGGACCGGTCGTCAATCGTTGCGGATCGCGTAGGCCGCGTAGGTCTTGGGCCCGGGCACGGACTTGACGTGCTCCCAGGCCCCCACTGCGTCGGCGCGGCTCTTGCCCTTGTTCGCCGGGTCCGCCCGGAAGTCCGTGATGAAGTTGTTGAACCGAGCGGCGGCGATCCGCGGCAGGCGGCCCTCCGTACGCATGAGCTCCAGCAGTCGATTGCCGAGATCCGCGTAGGGGATGCGGTTGCCCGCGGCGCCAGTCGTTGAGCCAGTACCACTGGCCGGACTTGTCCCTCAACAACGGGGCACGCGCGTGGACCATGCCTCGCAGAAAGCCCTTCGTCCCCCGGTCGTCCACGTAGTTCCGCACGACCGTCCCGGCGGCGAGTCGATCGCGCCCTTCGCCGGACTGGCGACGAGGTTCGGGATCGGGGGTTGGAACGACTCCGGTGCGCAGGAAGTCCCGGATGAGCGCCTCGAGCTCGAGCTTGCGCCGCCGGCCGACCGCGATCCCGAGCTCGCGCGCGAAGGCCTTGAGTTCGGCGGCATAGAAGTAGCCGTCGTCGAACTCCTCGACCGACATGGAAGACCGGAGCTTCGCCATGTCCGCAATCCTGGGACGGGCGCCTGCGGCTACCGGTCGACGAAGACGGACTTCGGCACGAAGGCCGTCACCACCTGCGTCAGATCGACGGCCTCCGCGATGCGGAAGTCGACCGCGATGCTGGCGAGCGAGAACGCCTGCGAGCGCGTGAGGCCGCGCTCCGCCACGAGGAAGTCGACCGTCGCGGCCACCGCCTTGCGGAGCGCGCGGTCCAGGTCGAGGTCGATGCCGATCAGGATGTCGTGCGTCGCGTTCTCGGCGCGCGGGCCGGCAATGGGGCGGTCTTTGTGGAGCACGAGGCGGAAGTCGCCGCTCAGCGACTGCTCGATGGCGGTTCCGCTCACCTCGCCGTCGCCCTGCGCGGCGTGCGGGTCCCCGACGTAGAAGCCGGCGCCCGGGTGGAACACCGGCAGATAGAGGGTGCTGCCGGCACCGAGGTCCTTGATGTCGAGATTGCCGCCGAACGGCCCCGGCGGGCGTGACGCCTGCACGCCGGCCACCGTGACACCCGGCTCCCCCACCGCCGGCGCGCGCGGCGCGACGGCCAGGATGCCCATGAACGGCGCGAGCGGCACCTGGACGCCGTCCGTCACCAACGCGACCTCCCGCCCGCCGACCTCGGCGGTGCGGATGAAGTGGCGCACCGGCGGCATGGCGAGCGGCTCGTCGTCCGGCGCGGTTCCCGGATAGCCGGGGCCGAAGACGCCGCTCTCGGGGCCGGTGCTGTTGATGCCGTAGGGGACGCGGGTCCGCAGGGCCAGGACCTGCACCTCGAGCATGTCGCCCGGCTCGGCCCCGTCGACGTGGATCGGGCCGGTGATGACGTGCCCGCTGCGCCCCTCGCGCGGACGGCCGGACCGCGATTCCCAGAAGTCGAGCACGTCCTGCAGGACTTCGTGCGGCGCGACGCCGAACTGTCCGAGGTAGCGCTCCGGATCCTCGGCCTGCGTCGCCCCCGCGTGCGAGAGGGTGTCGATGCGCACGGTGTCGCCCGACTGCACGGTCAGCACGGGCTCCCGGTCGACGGGGAACCAGCCCCAGACGACATTTTCCGGCGTCGACGGCACCTGGTGGTCGGGCGCCGGCTCCGGCGTCTGGGCCTGCACGCGAAGCGCGCCCGCGGCCAGCATGCTGCAAGCGGCCGCCGGCACGACGCACAACGCGGCCAGGGAGCGCACCATCGGTCGGCTGATGTTCATCGCGATAGAATACTCACGTTGAAACCACGGAGCCGGCGGCTCCGACCCACACCCGAGGAGGTTGCTCTTGCGTCGATCCACGCTGTGGCCCACGGTCACGGCCCTTTCGCTCGTCGCGCTCGCGCTCGCGGCGGCCCCGGCGGCCGCGCAGGAGCACGCGGGCCAGTACTCTCAGGCCGACATCACCTTCGGGATGCGGGTCTACGGCGAGACCTGCGTGGCCTGCCACGGTCCCGACGGCGATGCGGTCGACGGCGTCAGCTTCCGGACCGGCCAGTTCCGGAGTGCCGGCTCCGACTTCGAGCTCGGCGCCATCATCCGGAACGGCATCCCGGACACCGCGATGATCCCGGGCGACTACACCGAGTCGGAGGTGACCGCCCTCATCGCCTACCTGCGGACGATGGGCACCTTCGATCCGAGCGACGTGCTGGTCGGCGACCCGGACAGCGGCCGTGCGCTCTACGACGGGAAGGGCGACTGCGCGCGCTGCCACCGCATCGGCAGCGAGGGCTCGCGGTCGGCCCCGAACCTCACCGACATCGGCGCCATCCGCACGGCGGGGATGCTCGCGGACACGCTCGTCAACCCAACGGGGGCGATGCTGCCGATCAACCGGCCCGTCCGCGTCGTCACCGGCGACGGCACCCTCATCACCGGGCGCCGGCTGAACGAGGACACCTACACGGTGCAGATCATCAGCGACGACGAGCGCCTCCTGTCGCTCGACAAGGCCGACCTGCGCGAGTACACGGTGCTGATGACGTCGTCGATGCCGTCCTACGAGGAGACGTTGACCGAGCAGGAACGGGCCGACGTCCTGGCATACCTTCTGACCCTGAGGGGGATCAACTGACATGGCCCCACGTGCAACCCTGCTGGCCCTGACGCTCCTTCTGCTGCCGGCCGTCGCCTCGGCGCAGGTCACGTTCGACCGCCTGCTGAACGCCGGGGATGAACCGCAGAACTGGCTGACCTACTCGGGCACCTACTCGGCCGACCGCCACACCACGCTCGATCAGATCACGCCCGACAACGTGGGCGACCTGGAGCTGAGCTGGGTGTTCCAGGCGCAGTCGCTGCAGGTGTTCCAGACGACCCCGATCGTGGTCGACGGGATGATGTACATCACCGAGGCCCCGAACACGGTGCTCGCGCTCGACGCCAAGCGGGGGCGGGTGTTCTGGCGCTACGAGTACACCCCGGCGCCGGAGTCGCGCCCCTGCTGCGGGCGCATCAACCGCGGCGTGGCCATCCTGGGCGACACGCTCTTCATGGCCACGATCGACGCCAAGCTGATCGCCATCGACGCCGTCAGCGGCCAGCCGATCTGGCAGACCGACGTCGAGCGTCCCGAGGCGGGCTACGCGATGACCCTGGCGCCGCTCATCGTCAAGGACAAGGTGGTGGTCTCGGTCGCCGGCGGCGAGTACGGCATCCGCGGCTTCATCGCCGCCTACGACGCAGCGACCGGCGAGGAGGTGTGGCGCTTCTACACGATTCCCGGCCCCGGCGAGCCCGGCAACGAGACCTGGGAGGGCGACTCCTGGCGCTACGGCGGGGCGTCGGCGTGGCTCACCGGGTCCTACGATCCGGACACCAACCTGATCTACTGGGGGATCGGCAACCCCGGCCCCGACTGGAACCCCGAGCAGCGCCGCGGCGACAACCTGTACTCGGACTCGGTCGTCGCCCTCGACGCAGACACGGGCGAGCTCGACTGGTACTTCCAGTTCACGCCGAACGACCCCTACGACTACGACTCGGTCCAGATCCCGGTGCTGGTCGACTTCCCGGCCCAGGACGGCAGCACGCTCAAGCTGATGCTCTTCGGCAACCGGAACGGCTTCTTCTACGTGCTCGACCGGGCCAACGGCCGCTTCGTCAACGGCCGCGAGTTCGTCGAGCTCAACTGGGCGGAAGGGCTCGACGACGCCGGCCGCCCCATCATGACGCCGCAGCCTCCCGGAACGACGACGTACCCCGGCGTCCAGGGCGGCACAAACTGGTACTCGCCGTCCTACAGCCCGTCGACGCGCCTCTTCTACCTGTCGGCCTGGGAGGGCTACGGGTCGGTGTTCACGCCGCAGGAGGCCGAGTACGAGGAGGGCCGCCTGTTCCTCGGCGGCCTGCCCGCCCCGCCGCTGCCCGGCGCCGTCATTCCCGGGCTGGCGCGCGGTCCCATCAACACCTGGACCGAGGAATCGGGCACCGGTGCCGTCATCGCCATCGACCCGACCACCGGCGAGCAGCAGTGGAAGTTCGACATGACCGACGTCACGAGCAGCGGCATCCTGACGACGGCCACCGACCTGCTGTTCACGGGCGGGCGCGAGGGGTACTTCCACGCGCTCGACGCGCGCACCGGCGAGCTGCTCTGGCGGAAGACCCTGGGCGGCATGATCGCCAACGGCCCGATCAGCTACGCGGTCGACGGCACGCAGTACGTGGCGGCGGCCTCCGGCAACGGGCTGTTCGTCTTCGCACTGCGCGACTGAAGAGACCCGCCTCCACCGGGGAAGCGACCCCGGCGGAGGCGGAGCAACTCGTGGGGGCGGCCGGCTCGTGAGCGCCCGGCCGCCCCCACCTTCCCGCGCCCGGTCCGCCACGTCATCGATGGGACACGGTCACTCCCACTCGCACCCGCCCGGGCTCCACACCCACACGCCGACCGGGGACTTCCGCCTGCTCGCCGCGGTCGCGGTCAACGTCCTCCTGACGGTCGTGCAGGTGGCGGGCGGGGTCCTCTCGGGCAGCCTGTCGCTGATCGCCGACGCCCTGCACAACCTGAGCGACGCCGGGGCGCTCGTAATCGCCTGGGTCGCGCGCCGGATCGGCCGGCGCCCGGCCGACGGCCTCCAGACCTTCGGCTATCGGCGCGCCGAGCTGGTGGGCGCCCTCATCAACGCCACGACGCTCAACGTCATCGGGCTCTACCTCGTCTACGAGGCGGCGATGCGCGCAATCGCGCCGCCGCCGGTGGCCGGATGGACGGTGGTGATCGTCGCCGCGGTGGCGCTCGCCGTCGACGTGGCGACGGCCCTGCTCACCTACACGATGGCCCGGCGGAGCCTGAACGTGCGGGCGGCCTTCATCCACAACGTGACCGACGCGCTCGGCTCGGTCGCGGTCATCGTCGCCGGCTTCCTCATCGTCCGCTACCAGTGGTACCTCGCGGACGCCGTCGCGACCTTCCTCATAGCCGGGTACGCGATCTACCACGGCATCGCCATGACCCGCGAGGCCAGCCGCATCCTGACCCTCGGCGTTCCCCGCGACGTCCATGTCCCGGCGCTTGCGGAGGCGCTTCGCAACGTGGAGGGCGTCGCCGACGTCCACCACCTGCACGTCTGGGCGCTTGACGAATCGGAGCGCTCGTTCGAGGGCCACGTCGTCATCGAGCAGCCCGACACCCGGCTGGCGGAGCGCGTCACGCGGTCCGTCCGCGGCGTTCTGAGTCGGCATGGCATCAGCCACGCGACCATCGAATGCGAGTACGGCGCGGTAAGCGCCGGGTGCCGGGAAGGACAGGTCGTCACCCCGCACTGATGCGGCCCCGCGGCGTCCGGCTATGCGCTTTCGGCGCAAAACCCGTAGAATCACAGGGAGCCGCCGGTGCGCTGCGCGGTCCGGATCATGCCTACTGTCCGAGTCCTGTCCCTGCTGAGCCTGCTGCTGCTCTACGGCGGCGTCGCGTCCGGCCAGGGCCGGCCCACGGTCGTGGAGCGCGGCCCGGCGCCCATCTTCACCTCCGGCGTCGACATGGTGACGATCAACGTCGCCGTGCGAGACGGCCGGGGACGCGTCGTTCGCGGCCTCGACGCATCGCACTTCCGGCTCATCGACAGCGGCTTCGGACGCCCCATCGACAGCGTCTTCCCGAGCGACGCGGCGCTGCGCATCGCCGTGCTGGTCGACGTCAGCGGCAGCATGGCCATCGACCACAACATCGACCGGGCCTGGAGAGCGGTCGCCACCATCGTCGACACCCTGCAGTCGGGTCGCGACGAGCTTGCCCTCTTCACGTTCGACACCGTTCTGCGCGAGGTGGTGCCGTTCACCACCGAGCTCGATCGGTTCGACGATCTGACCGAAAAGGGTACGGAGAAGCCCTACGGCAAGACCTCGCTCTACGACGCGGTGGCCGACACCGCGACGCTCGTCGGCCAGTTCGGCAGCAGCCACCACGCGCTGCTGGTGCTGACCGACGGGGTCGACACCGGCAGCCGGCGCACTGCAGAGGAGGTTTCGCGCGTGGCCAGCGAGGTCTCCGTGCCGGTCCACCTGCTCACCGTGGGCGGCGTGCTGGACCGGCGCGACGGCGCCGGCGGGGCCGGCGGGGCCGACAGCGCCGCGCTGACTGCCACCCTCGCGGACCTCGCCCGCTGGACGGGCGGCAGCGTGCGGGCGACGAGCACGGGGGAGGACGTGCGCGAGGCGCTCGCGCACATGCTGGAGGGGCTCCGCTATCAGTACGTCGTGACCTTCAAGCCGGGTTTCCGGCGCGGCTGGCACCCGATCCGGATTCGAATGTCGGATAATGACTGGGCTGTGCAGGCCCGCAGCGGCTACGTGGCGGGACGCGCGCGACTGAATCGAAGAAGACACACGTTGCTCGAGGAGGAGCCATGCGGATGATGCTGAAGCAGGTAGCGTTGGTGGGAGTGGTCGCGCTGGTCGCGTCGGCGTGCGCCACCAGGGGCTTTGTGCGCACGGAAACCGCGGTGGTCGACGCCAAGGTCGACACCCTGGCCGCCACGGTCGAGGAGACGCAGGAGCGCACGCTTCAGAACGAGGAACAGCTCGGCGTAGTCGATCAGCGCGCGCAGGCGGCCGGCCAGGCAGCGGAGATGAGCCAGCAGGCGGCGGACGCCGCCAACCAGGCCGCCGAGGCGGTCAACACGCGCGTGGGCGGGGTCGAGGAAGAAGTCAACCGGTTCATGTACGAGGTCACCCTCAACGAGACCCAGGGCGGCTTCGACCTCGGACGGGCCGAGTTGCCGGATGCCGCCCGCGCCCGGCTCGACCAGATGCTCGGTCAGCTCCAGGCCGACCCGCAGAACGTGTACTTCGAGATCGAAGGGCACACGGACTCGACCGGCTCGGAGCGCCGCAACATGGAGCTCGGCATGCAGCGCGCCGATGCCGTGAAGCTGTACCTGTACGACCAGTACAACGTGCCGCTGCACCGGATGAGCGTGCTGAGCTTCGGCGAGTCGCGCCCGGCCACAGCGAACGACACGCCGGAGGGGCGCGCGCAGAACCGCCGCGTCGTGGTCCGGGTCCGCTCGTAGGACGGAGGTGGAGGCGGGCCGCGCCAGCATCCCGCCTCCACCCGTTCACCGGCCGGCGCACCTTCCTTCGACTTCGGGCGCGCCCGCGTCCGGCCCGCGATCATTCGCAGACGACGCCGTCTCCGTCGCGGTCGTTCATGAAGCGGTACGCGGGATGGCCGCGCGGCACCGGAGCAATCCCGTGGCGGCGGGCTTCCGCGCACGAGACCCGGCCATTGCCGTTGTCGTCCCACCGCGCCGGTCCCGAACTTCGTGCCGGAGGGGCTCCGCGCGCGCTCCCGATGCGCCGGGCCGGCCGCTCGGTCGCCGGCTCCGCCCCCCACAACCCGCGGCCTGCCTCCCGCGCCTCCCGCTCCAGCCGCCGGAACCGGTCGAGGTGGCGGAAGGGGAACCGCGTGTAGGCGTGGCCGTAGCCCCGCCGAACGATCTCCGCGTTGACGAAGGTGCCGTCCCGCAGATAGACGTAGGCAAGCGTGCGGCCGTAGCGGTCGCTCCGCTCGCGGTCGTACTCCAGGCGGACGCGCTGCCCCTCGAGCAGGCGCTTCGTGAAGGCGCTCGCCTCCCGACCGAAGAACTCGACCGGTCTGCGGGGATCGACCGTCTCCGGCGTGTCGACGCCGATCAACCGCACGCGCCCGACGCCCCGGACGACGATGGTGTCGCCATCGACCACCCGTTCGACGAGCTGCGCGTTGGCGACGGACGCCGCGAGGAGGAACGCGAGGGCGGCGAAACCGCCGCACGCAACGCCGCGACCAGGTGCCACAGGTCCGACCTCCACCGGCCGGCCCGAGGTGGCAGGAATTGACACATGGCCCCAGCCGGATCGTGGCAATTATCGCGTACACAGCGGCGGCGCACGCCCCGCGGCGAGGGCGGTCCGGAGCGATCACGGGCGGTGCCGCGATTCGAAGATCGGCGGCGGAACGGGTTGCAGGGTCGCGGTGGGCTGCTGCAGGCGTCTCCGCCGCGGAGCGGCGTCGACAGACGCCGAACCCGCGCGTGGCCCCAGCCGGGAGTCTGCGCCGTAGAACGGCGTGGACTCCGGAGGCCGGTTGGGCACCAGGCGGAGCCGCCAGGCGGCGAATGGTGGGCTACGTCGCGGCGGCCGCGGAGCCGACCGGGCGGGCACAGGACGCCAGGTAGGTCATGGCGGCGTCGACGCCGCCGCTTCGATGAGGGATGTCGGCGAGTCCGAGGCCCATCTCGACGCCCGCAAGGGTGCCCATCAGGCTCAGGTCGTTGAAGTCGCCGAGGTGGCCGATCCGGAACACCCGGCCCGCCAGCTTCCCCAGGCCGACGCCAAGCGCCATGTCGAAGCGATCGAGGATCGCCTCGAGCAGTCGGCCGGCGTCGTGGCCGTCCGGGACCAGCACCGCGGTGAGCGACGAGCTGTACTCGGACGGGTTGGCGCAGAGCAGCTCCAGCCCCCAGGCCCGCACCGCACGTCGCGTCGCCTCGGCGTGGCGGTCGTGGCGCGCGAACACCCGGTCGAACCCCTCGGCCTGCAGCATCCGGAGCGCCTCGCGCAAGCCGAAGAGGAGGTTGGTCGGCGGGGTGTACGGGAAGAAGCCCTTCCGGTTGGCCTGCAGGACCGGCCCCCAGTCCCAGTAGCTGCGCGGCAGCCGGGCCGCGCCGTGCGCGGCGAGGGCTCGCTCCCCGACCGCATTGAAGCTGAGGCCGGGCGGGAGCATCAGCCCCTTCTGCGACGCTCCCACCGTGACGTCGACGCCCCACTCGTCGTGCCGGTAGTCGATGGACGCCAGCGAGGAGATCGTGTCGACCATCAGCAGCGCCGGATGCCGCACTGCGTCGATGGCGCGCCGCACGGCGGCGATGTCGCTCGTCACGCCGGTCGAGGTCTCGTTGTGAACGACGCAGACGGCCTTGATCGCGTGCCCGCGGTCCTCGGCCAGGTGCGTCCCGATCCGGGCCGCGTCGACGCCGCGGCGCCAGTCGCCGGGCAGGAACAGCGGATCCAGCCCGAGCCGCGTCGCGATGTCCCGCCACAGGGCCGCGAAGTGGCCCGTTTCGGCCATCAGCACGCGGTCGCCCTGCGAGAGGGAGTTGGCGAGAGCCGCCTCCCACGCCCCGGTGCCCGATGCCGGAAAGAGGACCACCGGCCGGCGGGTCCCGATCACGGACGCCATGCCGGCCAGCACCTCGCTCGTAAGCGCCGCGAACTCCGGCCCGCGGTGGTCGATGGTCGGCGCGGCCATCGCGCGCAGAACCCGGTCCGGAACGTTGGTCGGACCCGGGATCTGCAGGAAGTGCCGGCCGCTGACGTATGCCATGCCGTGTCTCGCCCACCGATCGTCGCCTGACGGCTCCGCCCGGTGCCCAACCGATCCTACAGTGAGTCGGCGCCTCCCGCGGGGAGGCGGCGCCGTTCACGGCTCGGACTCCTGGCGTACCGGCTCCCACGGCAGCCGTGCCGGACCTCCATCGCTCGGCGCCTCCGCGAGGAGCAGCCCACCCAGGCCGGCACCGGCCCCCGCGACCCGGGCGGTTGCTCCGGGGGCCGCGATCTGCGACGATGGCTCGATGCCGCGCGTCTGCAGGTCGTCACTCGTCACCGCTACCGGCCTCCTGCTGCTGGCCGCCACGCTCGTCTGCCCGGTCATGGCCTCGGCCGCGAGCGCAGCGCCGGTCGCCGCCAGTTGCCACGAGCGACCGGAGTCGGACGATCACGGCGGCGCGATCGGCTCCGCCACCTGTTGCACCGGCGTGACGGCCGCGACGCCGCTGCAGCCGGCGCACGGCGACGGGGCGGTGCCACAGTTCGGGCTCGGCTCCGCACCGAGCGTCGCGCCTTTCGACACCTCGCCTGCCGACCCGCTGCGTGCGGGCGGCACCGCTCCACCCCTCTTCGTGCAGCACGCCGCGCTGCGGATCTGACCTCCTCTCTCGTCCCGACGTCGACTCCGGCTCGAGGCCCCGCGCTTCGGGCCGCGGGGAGCCGGCACGCCGGAAGGTCGCGGTGACCGACCGCCGTGCCTCGCGTGAGCGGGAGGTCCGGCACCGCACGACCTCCCACGGACCGACACGAGGATGGTCGATGATGGCATTCCACACTCGGCACACGATAGCCGGCCTGGCCATGGCCGGCCTGATGCCGGCGCTTGCCGCCGCCCAGGGAGCTTCGCAGCCGGACGAGGGGCTCGATTTCTACGCCGCGGCGCCCGACCTGCGCGCGTACGTGTCGGAGGCGCTCGAGCGCAACCCGACTGCGTTCGGGTCTCTCGCCCGTTACCGCGCGGCGCGGCAACGCGTGCCGCAGGTGACCGCCCTGCCAGACCCGGTCGTCAGCTTCACCCACGCACTGCGGAGCGTCGAGACCCGGGTCGGCCCACAGCTCAACAGCGTCACGCTGAGCCAGACCTTCCCCTGGTTCGGCACGCTGGAGCTCCGCGGCCGGGTCGCGCTGCTGGAGGCGACGGCGCTGTTCCACCGCTACCAGGCCACGCAGCGGGCCATCGTCGCCGATGTCAAGGCGGCCTACTACGAACTCGCCTACGTCGACGCCGACCTGGATCTCGCCCGGGAAGAACAATCGCTGCTGGAACACTACGAGACGCTGGCGCGGGCCCGCTACGCCACGGGCAACGGTCTGCAACAGGCCGTGATCCGACTGCAGGCCGAGATCGCGCGCGTGGTCGATCGCCGCTACCTGCTCGAGCGCCAGCGCGCGGCCCTGGCGGCGCGCCTCAACACCGCGCTCGACCGCCCCGCCGAGCAACCCGTGCCGCCCGTCGCGCCCCTGGTGCGGCCCGTCGTCGAGATGGACCGGGAGGAGCTCTACCGTCTGGGCGAGCGGAGCCGTCACGAGCTGCGGGCCGCCGCCACGCTCATCGAGGGCGGCGAGCGGTCCCTGGAGCTGGCGCGGATGAGCGCGCGTCCCGGGTTCACCGCCAGCGTCGGAGTAACCAACGTCGGTCGGCGCGACGACCCGGCCGTGCTCGCGCGGCTGCCGGACGACGGCAGGAACGCGGTAACGGTTTCGCTGGGGGTCTCGCTGCCGCTCTGGGGATCGAAGTATCGCGCGGGCATCGAGCAGGCGCGTGACGAGCTGCTCGCCCACACGCAGCACCGGGCGGCGGCGCAGAACGCCATGGAGATGGAGGTGCAGGAAGCGCTCGTGCGCCTGGAGACCCTCGACCGCCAGATCGATCTCCTGGACACGGTGCTCCTGCCGCAGACCGACGAGGCGCTGCGCGCCACGGAGACCGCCTACGAGACGGGCCAGCTCGGCGTGCTCGAGCTGCTCGACAGCGAACGGACGCGGATCGATGTCCGCTCGATGCGGGCGCGGTACCTCTCCGATCTCCTGATCGCGCTCACCGCCCTCGAGCGTGCGATCGGCACGCGCGTCCCGAGAACCGGGAGGACGCCATGACCCGCGCGATCGCAGTCGGCGTCGTCAGCTTCGCGCTCGGCATCGCAGCCGCCGCACTGGTGGCCGTCAACCCCGCCGGCTGGACGTGGCCGTCCCGGCTCCCGTCCGCGGCCGGCGCGCCGATGGACGCAGCGCCCTTCCGTGCCGACCGGGAGGTCCTCTACTGGCGTGCGCCGATGGACCCGACGTTCACGTCGGACCGCCCTGGCACGTCGCCGATGGGCATGGACCTCGTGCCCGTGTACGCGGACGGCGCGGACCCGCCGCCGCCGGGCACGGTGCGGGTCGACCCCGGCTTCACGCAGAGCATCGGCGTGCGCAGCGAGCCCGTCACGCGGCGCGACATCGCCCAGACCATCCGCACCGTCGGCACGCTGGCCCACAACGACCGGCAGATCGCCTGGGTCAACACGAAGTACGACGGTTGGATCGAGAACGTCGCCGTGAACTACCTCGGCGAGACGGTGGGGGAAGGTCAGATCCTGTTCGACATCTACAGCCCGCAGCTCGTCACCACCCAGATGGAGTACCTGCAGGCGGCCGACTATGCCGCGCGTCTCGAGACATCCGAGTACCCCGCGATCGCCGAGCGGGCGCGCTCGCTCGTCGCGTCGACCCGTACCCGGCTGGGCTACTGGGACATCACGGACGAGCAGATCGCGACCCTCGAGCGGGAGCGAACGCCGCGCCGAACGCTGTCGGTACTCTCCCCGGTCACCGGCGTCGTCGTCGAGAAGATGGACCGGGCCCTCGACGGGATGTACGTCGAGGCCGGGATGAACCTCTACAAGATGGCCGACCTGACGACCATCTGGGTCGACGTCGAGATCTTCGAGCACCAGGTGGAGGCCATGCGCGTCGGCCAGCGGGCGCGCGTCGAGCTCCCGTATCTGCCCGGACGCCCCTACACCGGCTTCGTCCGCTACCTGTACCCGCACTTCGACGAGCAGACGCGCACGATGACCGTGTCCATAGAGCTCGAGAATCCCGACCTCACCCTGCGTGCGGGCATGTACGCCAACGTGACGTTCGACGTGCCGGTGGCGCGCAACGCCCTCGCCGTGCCGGAAGAGGCCGTGATCCGCGGCGGCACCCGCGATCTGGTCGTCCTCCAGCGGTCCCCGGGAACATTCCAGGTGGCCGCCGTCACCCTCGGCCGCTACGGCGACGGCGTGTGGGAGGTGCTCGACGGCGTCGACGACGGGGACACGATCGTTCTCTCCGCGCAGTTTCTCATCGACTCCGAGAGCAACCTCACAGCGGCGATCCGCAACCTCGACTCGGGCACGGACACGGCTGCGACGCCGGCGGAGCACCGGCACGGTGAGGAGCGCCCGCCGTCGCCCTCCGGCATCCCGGCCGCGCCGAGCATGCCGGACGGCCGCCGGCACGACGCGGAAGACCCGCGGGCGCCGCCGCGCGGAGCCGACGACGCGCCGGCGACGCCGGCCGGCCACCGTCACTGACCGGAAAGTCGGGAGAAGCCGATGCTCGCCAGCGTCATCGAGTGGTCGATCGGCAACCGCTTCTTCGTCGTGCTCGGAGCGGTGCTCGTCGCCTTCGGCGGCGTCTACGCCCTGCGGGCCACCCCCCTCGACGCGCTGCCGGACCTGTCGGACGTGCAGGTGATCATCTTCACCGACTACCCGGGTCAGGCCCCACAGGTGGTGGAGGACCAGGTCACCTATCCGATTACCACGCAGATGCTGGCCGTGCCCTCCGCCACGGTCGTCCGCGGCTACTCGTTCTTCGGCTTCTCGTTCGTCTACGTCATCTTCGAGGACGGCACGGATCTCTACTGGGCGCGCAGCCGCGTTCTCGAGTACCTCAACTACGTCGGCGGGCGCCTGCCCGCCGGCGTGACGCCGACCCTCGGTCCGGACGCCACCGGCGTCGGCTGGGCCTACATGTACGCCTTGCGCTCCGACGACGTCGACCTCGCCGAGCTGCGCTCGCTCCAGGACTGGTTCCTGAAGTACGAGCTGACCGCGGTGCCGGGAGTGTCGGAGGTTGCCAGCATCGGCGGCTTCGTCAAGCAGTACCAGATCACCGTCGACCCCAACCGCCTGCGCGCCTACGACATCCCGCTGTCGCGCATCCGGAGCGCCGTCCAGCGAAGCAACAACGACGTCGGGGGGCGCGTGCTGGAGATGTCCGAGGCCGAGTACATGGTCCGCGGCGAGGGTTACATCCAGGGGATCGACGACGTGAAGCGGGTGGCGCTGGGCGTCGACGGGTCCGGCACGCCGATCTTGGTCCAGGATGTCGCGACGGTGCAGATCGGCCCGGACATCCGCCGGGGGCTGGCCGAGCTGAACGGCGACGGCGAGGTGGTGGGCGGCATCGTCATCGTGCGCTACGGCGCGAACGCGTACGACGTCGTCGAACGCGTCAAGGCGCGCCTGGCGGAGGTCCAGTCGGGTCTCCCGGAGGGGGTCGAGGTCGTCCCGGTCTACGACCGGACGGCGCTCATCGAACGCTCCATCGACACGCTGCAGCGGAAGCTTCTCGAGGAGATGGCGATCGTCGCCCTCGTGTGCGCCGTCTTCCTGCTGCACGTGCGCTCCGCTCTGGTCGCGGTGCTGACCCTCCCGCTGGCGGTGCTCATGGCCGTCCTCGTGATGTACCTGCAGGGCATCAACGCCAACATCATGTCGCTGGGCGGCATCGCGATCGCCATCGGGGCGATGGTGGACGCGGCGATCGTCATGGTCGAGAACGCGCACCGGCACCTGGAGCGCGACCGGGGCCGCCTGCCCCACTGGCGGATCGTCAGCCGCGCCGCCACCGAGGTCGGTCCGACGCTGTTCTTCGCCCTGCTGGTGATCACCGTCTCCTTCGCGCCGATCTTCACGCTGGAGGCGCAGGAGGGCCGCCTCTTCAAGCCGCTCGCGTTCACCAAGACCTACGCCATGGCCGCCTCGGCCCTGCTCTCGATCACCCTGGTGCCGGTGCTGGTCGGCTACTGGATCCGCGGCCGCATCCGTCCGGAGCGGGCCAATCCCATCTCGTGGCTCTTGATGGCTTTGTACCGGCCCGTGCTGCGCCGCGTGCTGGCCTGGCGCTGGGCGGTGGTGGTGCTGACCCTGGCCGCGGCGGCCGCGACGGTGGTGCCGTACTCGCGGCTGGGCTCCGAGTTCATGCCGCCGCTCTGGGAGGGCGACCTGCTCTACATGCCGACGACCCTGCCGGGGGTGTCGATCACCAAGGCGCGCGAGATCCTGCAGCAGACGGACCGGATCCTGCGAACGTTCCCCGAGGTGGAGCAGGTGTTCGGCAAGGTCGGCCGCGCGGACACCGCGACCGACCCGGCGCCCCTGAGCATGCTGGAGACGACCATCCAGCTCAAGCCTGAGGACGCCTGGCGGCCGGGCATGACTCCCGAGCGACTGACCGACGAGATGAACCGCGCCATCCGCTTCCCCGGCGTCACCAACGCCTGGACCATGCCCATCAAGACCCGCATCGACATGCTGTCGACCGGCATCAAGACCCCGGTGGGGATCAAGATCTCCGGGCCCGACCTGACGGTGCTCGAGGAGGTCGGCCGCAACATCGAGGCCGTCGTCCGCGAGGTGCCGGGCACGCGTTCGGCGTACGCCGAGCGGGTCATGGGCGGGAACTACCTGAACTTCTCCGTCCGGCGGAACGAGATCGCACGCTACGGGCTGACCGTCGGCGACGTGCAGGACGTCATCCAGTCGGCCATCGGCGGCATGAACATCACGACGACGGTGGAGGGCCTCGAGCGCTACCCCGTCAACCTGCGCTACAGCCGCGACCTGCGCGACAATCCCGCCGCGCTCCGCGACATCCTCGTGCAGACCCCGACCCGCCAGCAGATCCCGCTCGGCCACCTGGCCACCATGTCGTTCGTCAAGGGGCCGCCGGCCATCAAGAGCGAGCAGGCGCGGCCGAACGCCTGGGTCTACGTGGACATCGAGGACGTCGACGTCGGGACCTACGTCGAGCGCGCCCGGCAGGCGGTGGCCTCCCAGGTGGCGGTCCCCACCGGCTACAGCCTCGGCTGGAGCGGCCAGTACGAGTACATGGTGCGCGCGCAGGAACGAATGCAGCTCGTCGTGCCGGTCACGCTGCTGTCCATCTTTCTGATCCTCTACGCCAGCACGCGGTCCACGGCGCGGACCCTCATCGTGCTCTCGGCCGTCCCGCTCTCGCTTGTCGGTGCCTTCTGGCTGCTCGACCTGCTCGACTACAACCTGAGCGTCGCCGTATGGGTGGGCCTCATCGCGCTGGCCGGCCTGAGCGCGGAGACCGGGGTGGTGATGCTGCTCTACCTCGACCGCGCCTGCGACGCCGCCCAGGAAGACGGGCGCCTGACGACGCCCGCCGAGCTCCGGGAGGCAGTGTTCGAAGGCGCGCTCCGTCGCGTGCGGCCGGTGGTGATGCTGACCGCCACCACCACGCTCGGTCTGCTCCCGATCCTCTGGAGCACCGGCACGGGAGCCGACGTCATGAAGCGGATCGCGGCGCCGATGGTCGGCGGCGTCACGACCGCGGCCGTCGTCGTGCTGGTGGTCTTCCCCGCCGTCTACTGCATCTGGCGCGGCTGGTCGCTGCCGCATTCCGCCGAGGGCCCGCCGGTGTCCGAGCGGGGTTGACGCACGACCCGCCCCTCACCGCCGCATCACGACGATACGGTTGGAGTTGGTGCCGCCCCGGTTGTTGTCGACGCCCCAGGTGTTGGACGTCTTGGTGAACGCCTGCTCGTTGACGATGACGCAGAACGGCTCCCAGGCGGTCTCCCGCGCCACGTCGGTGACCACCCGGTCGAGCAGCAGCGAGCCCTTGCGCACCTCGCCCACCTCGAACGCGAAGACGCCGCCGGGAGCGGAGATGGCGGCCACGTTGTCGAGTGCGGCCCGCACGAGAGTCTTCCATGCATCCAGGCTGCCCGTCTGCGTGATGGCGACGGTGTCGGGGTCGATGCCTGCGAACCAGCAGCGCATCCAGTTGTCGCCCTTGTAGTTCACGACGTTCAGGAACGGCGGCGACGTGACGGCCAGGGAAACGGGCGGCCCGTCCCAGGCGAAGGGCTCGTCGACCGCCTGCAGCAAGAACCCGCGGCTCCGTCCCGTCGGCGCCTGGCTTGGCAGGTCGCGCAGCAGCCGGCGCGTCTTGCGCAGGATGAGGCCGGCGACGTCGCGGTAGTCGGGCGCCTGGTTGCGCCGCGCGTTGTTCTTGCGCTGCCGTTCGATCGACGCCGCCTGGTTGGGCGGCAGGGTGTAGACGGAGAAGAAGCCGCGAGAATGGCCGGTCAGCCGGTTGAGGGCGACCATCCGGATCCAGCGGTCGACCGCGTCGAGGGCGCCCGCCGCGCGGCGCTCGCGGAGGTAGTCGCGAAGGCGGCAGATCTGGTTCAGCGTCCGCTCGTGGAAGAAGACGTCGAAGTCGCCCGGGCGATCGGCGGGTCCGTCGAGAGACAGCGTGCCGAGCCGGGCCTCGACCTCCGCCGGGGAAGGCGGATCGAGGCGTGCCTCGACGAGCAGGCGAGACAACGGGTTGACGTCGTTGCCGAGCGTCGCGCGCCCCAGCAGCGCCGCTTCAAGCACCGTCGTGCCCCGTCCCATGAAGGGATCGAAGACCAGATCGCCGGGGTCGGTGAGCCGGGTGATGAAGAAGCGCGGGAGCTGCGGCTTGAAGCACGCCCGGTAGGAGATCTCGTGCAGCGAGTGGGCGGCGCGCTGCTTCGAGGTCCAGAACTCGTTCGCGAACACCGGGACGCCGGCGTACTCGTCGACAGACGTTCGCTTGCCGTAGCGCTTCCAACGATCGAGCTCGTCCGCAAGCTCGTCGAGCGTCAGGCGTTCACCGGCGTGGAGCGCGAGCTCGTACTGCATCCTCTTCGCCCGCCGTTCCCGCCACCCGAGCCGCCGCGACCTACATCCCGAGCAGGTTCGTCTGCAACTTCGACAAACCCTGCTCCCCGGCCCAGAGATCGAGCTCGACCGAGGCGAGCTCGTCGACGACCGGCACGGCGAGACCAGACTCCCGGAGATCGATCGCCTTGAGGTAGGTGCGGCACGACCCGCACTCCTCCAGGCGTATGTGCGGCCACGACTCGGAAACGTGGTGCGGGCGCTTCTCCGCGCGCTCCTCTCCGCAAGCGGGGCAACGCGTCCGCGGGAAGGCCCACTCGGACTGGCAGAGCGAGCACAGAAGCGTTCGGCGCCCCTTGGTTGCCGGCTCGTCGCGCAACACGGCGGCCACCGGCGCCGCGCCGCAGTCCGGGCAGACCGCGCGGGCCTCGTCGCCCCGCGCGACGGCACCGGCACCGTCGTCCGCCCCGTGTCCGCGAACGTCGCGGTGCGCCCCCGCCACGAGCCCCTCCGCGACCGGCTGGACGAAGGCGCGCGGGAAGAACGCCAGCGCCGCGGCTTCGCAGTCGATGCGGGCCGCAATCGCCTCGACCGGCTCCCCGCCCAGCACGGCTGCCAGCAGCTCCGACATCGCGGCCGGCTCCGGCCGCAGCCGCTCCGCGACCGCCCTCCCCGCCCCCCCCCCCCCGCCGCGCCCGGCTGCCAGCGTCTCCGACCGCGCGCCCGGCTCCGCCGACAGCCGCCCCGCGCCCGCCCTCAGCACCTCCGTCGCGGAGGCCGGGACGGAACGCACGAAGCGCGGGAAGTCGCGCTCGCGTGGCCGTAGCGGAAGAAGCGTCAAGCGCAGCCGCGGCGCGCGCCCGTCGGCCGCCTCGACGGCGCCCAGCCAACCGGCCTTCCGAGCCTTGGCGCAGAGTGGCTCCTGGAGGGCCAGCACATCGTCGTAGAACGCGAGCAGCTCCGCCGCATGCAGGTGGTCCGCGCGCAGGCGTTCCACGCGCTTCCGGCGACGCGTCCAGACGGGATCACGCGACATGTGCTCGGTCCACCGTCCCCTTCACATGCCCGTGTCAGGTCGAGCCTCGGTTATGGCTCGGCGGGCTTCATGCCAGTATCCGCAGCCCCTCCACGTCCGCTGCGGACAGTAGCCGCTGATCTCGACACACGAACGTGAGCGCGCCGGCGAGATGCTCCTGGACCAGGAGCGCCGCCCCGAGCTGCCCTGCATCGGCCGCGCGCAACGGGTGGCGCGCCACGAGCGCCTCTGCCCGGGATCGGACGGCGAGCACGTCGGTCACCTCATCCCAGCCGCTTGCGAGGATCCCGAGACGGTCGAGCACGTCGCGGCGTTGACGCCGCGACAGCAGTCCTTCCCGCGTTCGCCGCTCGATGGCGCTCGTGACCTCGGTGCGCGTCCAGGCCCACGTGACGACGTGATCGTCCTCGGACAGCCAGCTCCGGACCCGCTCGCTGTCGGACTCGGCGGCGATCAGCGGCACGAGCGCCGACGCGTCCCAGTACCTCAAGAACGGTCCGCCCGATCCTCGGCCAGCGCCTCCGAGAGACTGACCGGCAGCGCCAGAGGCGGCGACTGCAGAACGGCCGCGGCAGTCCCCGTGCCGGGCTTCAACAGGCCCGCGCCGATCAGCCGCTCCCGGACCCCGCCCCCGCCTCCCCCCGCGCCCTGCCCCGCCCCCCCCCGCCGCAGGAGGCACCAGCCTGGCGACCGGCGCACCTCGGTCGAGAACCTCGACCTCGCCGCCGCGGCGCACTTCCCGGAGGTAGCGGGACAGGTTCGCCTTCAGTTCCGTTACCGATGCGGTGCTCATCGTGACCAGTATGGTCTCTGACCAAGGACCTGGCAAGTCATGCCCCGCGCCAACTCTGCAGGTCGAGCCCTGGGCGTGGCCGGAACCGGGGCGAGCGCGAGGCGCGAGGCGCCACTACGGCCGGGTCTGCTCCTCGTGCCAGTCCGGGTGGTGGTGCCGCGCCCAGCGCTCCGTCACGGTGCCGTCGATCATGGCGCGGGCGGTCCCGGGGTAGGCGATGGTGCCGAGGTAGACGTGGATGATCAGGAACAGGCCGCCGCCGAGGGTGGCGGCGTAATGGGCGAGGCGCATCCACTGCAGGAGCCCGGCGGAGAAAGACGCCGGGAACCACAACAGCAGGCCGCTCACGAGGAAGACGATGGCGAGCACGCCCTGGACCCAGAAGAACATCTTCTGGCCGGCGTTGTACTTGCCGGCCGGCGGCACGTTCGCGCTGTCGCGGGTCGCGTAGGCGCGCACGGCGGCGAGCCAGCGCCAGTCGTTGCCGCGCAGGAACATGTCGCGGATCCAGATGGCGATCATGAACACCATCCCGATCTCGAAGACGACGCCGACCCAGGGATGGAGCACGCGCGCGGACGGGCCGCCGCCGAGGAGGGCGGTCAGCCAGAACAGCGGCGGATAGGCGAAGGCGAGCCCCGTCGCCAGCAGCAGGACGAAGGTGACGCCCACCACCCAGTGGACGATCCGCTCGGGGAAGGTGAAACGCTGGAACAGTCGAGTCGCCATGGCTGCAAGGTCCAGACAGTGCGCGTCAGGCCGTCGGAGGCGCGCCACGGTAGCCCCCGGCCCCGTGCGCGACGGCCGTCCCGTGGCCCGCGACCGCGCCGTGGCCTGCGGCTGCACCGTGGCCGGTATCATCGCCGTGCTCGTCTTCGTCCAGGCGCTCCGGGCCGTAGCGGAGGAAGTGCCCGAGCACGCCGAGCACGCCGAAGCCCATCAGGTAGGCACCCACACGCTTCAGGAAGCCGAGCGCCGTCATCGGCGCCGGACTGGCCGTCGGGTCCGTCGGCAGGCTGTAGTCCGCCAGCCGGTCGCCGTGCGGGACGACGTACATCATGTGCGTGCCGCCGACGCCGGCCGGGTTGTAGACGGCCGCGTTCTCGTAGCCGCGCGCGTTGAGCGTCTCCACCTTCTTGTCGGCCAGGGCCAGCATGTCGTGCTTGCTGCCCCAGGAGATGGCGTTGGTCGGGCAGGTCTTCACGCAGGCCGGCTCGAGCCCCGCCTCGACCCGGTCGACGCACATGTTGCACTTGGAGACCTTGCGCGTGTGGACGTCGAAGCGGGGAATGTCGAACGGGCAGCCGGTGACGCAGTACTGGCAGCCGATGCAGCTCTCCTGGTTGAAGTCGACGATGCCGTTCGTGTACTGCACGATGGCGCCGGGCGCGGGGCACGCGTACAGGCAGCCCGGCTCCTCGCAGTGCAGGCAGGCGTCCTTCTTGATCAGCCAGTTGAGGTTGCCGTCGACCTCCACCTCGTTGAAGCGCATCAGGAGCCACGTCTTCGGACTCAGGTCCTTGTGGCTCTGGTAGCTCCCGAAGTTGGCGGTCGGCTCGACCCCGAGGTCGTTCCACTCCTTGCAGGCGACCTCGCAGCCCTTGCAGCCGATGCAGGCGCCGATGTCGACGAGCTTGGCGTAGGTCGGCCCGGCCGAGCGCAGGGCGCTGATCGGGACGTAGGCGTCCGGGGTCGCGGACACGCGGCGGATGGTCAGCGAATCGGCCATCGATCAAGTCTCCATCCGGGCCGGCCCGGCTGGCTCGATGTTGACCAGGAACGCCTTGAACTCGGGGCAGCGCGTATTCGCGTCCCCGATGAAGGGCGTCAGCAGGTTGGCCATCGAGCCCTGGGTGATGCCGACGAATCCCCAGTGCACCGGGATGCCGACCGTCCAGACCACCCTGCCGTTGACACGCAGCGGCTTGATGCGCTTGGTGACGATGGCCGTCCCCTGCACCTCGCCCCGCTTCGACCAGACGCGCACCTGGCTGCCGTTCGGGATGCCCTTCTCTTCCGCCAGCCCCTCGGGCAGCTCGACGAAGAAGTCGGGCATCGTCTCGACCAGCAGCGGCACGTTGCTGGTGACGAAGTGCTCCCGCTCGACGACGCGGTAAATGGTGCAGGCGTAGGGGTAGTCGTCGTCGCCGTTCGCCAGCGTCTCGCGCACGCCGTCGTACCAGCGGATGACCGGGTTGATCGGCACGTTGTCGTGCAGCGCGTTCGGCGACGGGCTCTCGACCGGCTCGTAGTGCTCCGAGAACGGACCGTCGGCGAGCTGCTGGCTGCTGAACAGGCGCGCGACGCCTTCCTCGGTCATGATGAAGGCGCCCGCCGCGTCGGGCGGCGGCGTCCGCCCGCGCCCCCGCCCCGTAGTCCGCCCCGTCGCCGATCCACTCGCGGCCGTTCCAGGCGATC
>MKWU01000632.1_pt1 | contig 65805 bp, 61 predicted proteins | sample 809101 | NCBI WGS metagenome assembly MKWU01 (sample SAMN05860141, study PRJNA318959) | sponge metagenome | host: Aplysina aerophoba | place: Slovenia: Piran, Adriatic Sea, Gulf of Piran | collected 2013-05-07
GCGAGGCGTATGCGAAGCGCAAGTGGTTGTCGGAGGCTCCCTACGGTTGGATCAAGCACGCGCTGGGTTTCCGGCGCTTCAGCCTGCGCGGACTGGCGAAGGTGCGCTGCGAGTGGGACTTGGTGTGCCTGGCGTTGAACGTCAAGCGCCTGCACGTGCTGATGGCGGCGTAGGACACGGGGAATGAGGCTCGCAACGGCGGCAAATCGACGTGCACCGCGGCCTCTGGCGGGCCATGCGGCCCACGAGGACCGAATTTCGCTCTCTGTTCGCCAACCACCGAGAATCCATCCCGCCCGGCCGACCGGCGAAGCCGCCCCGACACGGAGCTCAGCGCGTGGGCTGGCGACCCATTTCGGGCCGCAAACGTCCTGCGGCGCAAGCTCCTAGCTCGAGCCAGGTCTCGAACTCGACGATGCTCGTCCCTGCGTCCCGCAGATCGACCTCCCGCTCGAAGCCGTAGAGCGGTTCGAGCCTCTTGATCGAGTAGCTCTCGACGGACGCACGGATTCCCTGTCGCACCGCGCGATAGAGATCGACGAAAACACCGCCCCGCAGCAGCCGGTCGACCTCTTCCTCGCGGGTGCCGTAGCGCCCTGCGAGCCGCTTGACGGCGGTCGGTTCGTACGGGGCGTAGTGGTAGACGTGCAGGTTCGGATCGGCTTCCAGCCGTTCCGTCACGAGGTCGATGAACGCCTCGAATGCAGCGCGCTCTCCGGCCGTGGTGACGGTACCGCCCTCGATCGACCAGATGGCATGAAACTCCGGCCGGCCGTCCGGCCCAACCCATCCCGGCTCGATCACGCCGAACAGATAGTCGATACCGTCGACCTCGTCCGAGCCGAAGAATGGATCGCCCTCGATGTCGAAGAAAAGGTCCCCGGGCGAGGGTTCCGGGAGCATCAGCAGGCCATTGCCCGGCACGAGCGCTCCCTCGCGGTTTCTCGCCGGCGGGATACGTTCGGCAATCACGCGGCCCTCACGCTCGCCGCGGACCTGGATCTCCGCTTGTGCTCGGATGTGCGCCAAAGCCTCCCGTCCGGCGCCGGCGATCCGGTCGGGAAGTCGACTCGCCGGCGCGGCGAGCCCGGTCCGGGTAGTGACACCGATCTTGTGGAGCGCATGCCGCTGGACGCTGGTCAGGTTGGCCACCAGCGACAGATCGTCTTCTGCCCGCCACTGCGCACGGCACTCGGCGCTCCAGCGGCAGACCTCGCGGTGCTCGACCGGCTCCGGCTTCGTCGGTACAGGAAACGACGGGCCCGCATCGTCGAGGAGCGCCTCGAAATCGCGCGCCACTGCGCGGTAGTAGGCGGCGTATTCGGCGACCCGGAACGAGATCTGCTCGCGCATGACTCCGCCGAGTGCGAGGTGCATTTCCTCGGGCGCCTGCCCCTGCACTGCCCTGAGCAGCTCCGAATACATGGAGAGCTGCAGCACTGCCGAAGCCTTCGCGTGCCGCGCGAGCTTCGTGTCCCAGACCTCGTAGCGCCACGAGCCAAGCTCACTCGGCTGCTCCACCCGCCGCAGGAAGTCCGCGTAGCCGAGACGACGCCCATCGAGAAGCACGGCCTGATAGATGACGTCAGCACCCTCGCGCATCGCCGTGATCGTGGCTTCACGTCCCCACATGAGCCGCTGTGGGCGCGGCAGCGTCGTGTCGCGCGGAATCTCGACGACGCGCAGGCCGTCGCTGTTCAGCTCCGCGAGGAAGCGTTGCTCGTGCTCGAGCCCGCGCTGCGCGATGCGATCGAGGACCGGATCCGCACGCATCGGTCTCTTCAGATGCCCGTCGACCGCTGCTCGTTCGAGATGCGCAAGGTGTCGGCACTCCAGCGCCCCGACGATATCGGTGGCGGAGTACACCAGTCGGGTATCGATGCGCTGCATGCATTACCCTTCCGCTCGCAGTCCGCCGGCTCAGGGACAGAAGGTCAACCCGACACTGGTGTCACCCTGCACGACGTTCGATCCTGCATGGCCTCCAGTTCCTCGTCCAGTGCTCATCCGTCTGCACGTGACCGACGCGAACGCTCTTGCAGACGTTGTCCTGGAACTCGGCCGCCGGAAACCGTCGCTCCAGCCGCAACACGAGGCCCTCCCGCTCGCCGCCGAGCATGGACGGCGTCTCGTGGGCGCGCGCCACGAAGTTCCGTATCTCGTCCATCGACTGGAAACGCCCGCGGAACAAGACCGGCACGACGGGAATCTCATGCTGCCTCGCGTACGCCTCGAGCTCGGGAAAGGCCCCGAATGCACCATCGCCGTCCCGAATCGCAAAGGCATGGAACGTCTTGTCCTCTGCCACGGGTCCGTAGGCGATGCTGTGCACCCCGTAGATGTCCTCGCCGTAGAGATAAACGTCGGGCTCCTTCACCTTCCAGGCATGGTGCTTCTTCACCATGGCCATCCACTTGCCATCGGACGGAATCGACACGCTGCGCGCGTAGACCTTGCCGTCGTGCAGCAGCGTGTTGCCGCCGTCGAGCTTCTCCGTCACCACGACCGCGTCCTCCAGGAATCGGGCCGCGTTTCGGTGCACGTCGTCGCCTCTCCCGATGGTTGGCGACCACGGCCAGTACGGAGTACTCGGGTACTTCGCCCAGGATGGCAGGTCGGACTCGCGCTTCGACGTCATCGCCCGCGCCGAACTTTCTTCGATGCGTACCGCGGACACAGTTGCGTAACTTCCACTTCCAGACTGTCCATCAACGCCGCGTGCTCGTGCCAGTCGCTGTCAGTGGCGTTCAGAACCACCGCCTCTCCGACGACCGCAACTGCCAGGAACTTGCGGTCGGAGCGATCGAATTCGTCCAGGATCAAGCCTCTGTCGTCAATCGCAACGACCTCCCCGGCCGCCAGAGACTTCAGCCTTTCCACGCAGGCCAACTGACAGCGCGCGTCGGCGTGGGTCTCGCGCCCATTGGCGGCCATCGCGACGTTCGTATCCACCACGAATGTCATCCGGACTGCGCCATCCTTCTCTTCAGGGAAGCCTCGGAAATCGCCGCAATCTCACCCATTTCGTCTCCGAAGAAGTTCTCCGGCCAGTTTTCGATCTCGCCCCATTCGTTGAGGAGCAGATCGGAAACCTGCGCCCTGCCTCGACTCGAGGAAACGAAGTACAGCTTCACATCCCCCGAAGATATCTTCTGCTCCGCCACTCGCCTCTGCAGACGCCGCATCAGGTGCTCGCTGTGACTCTCGACGACAATCTGCACGTTTCGTACGGCGGCGACGTTCAGCATGACGTCCGCCAGACCACTCTGCACGGCGGGATGAAGATGAATCTCCGGCTGCTCCATCAGCACCGTCGAGCCTTCCGGGACGTAGTAGAGCAGAACCAGGACCGGCAGCACCTGCGACACGCCGAACCCAACGTCGGTCAGTGACGTCGCTGCTGCCAGCGCAGATGTCTTGACCAGTGCTCGATACAGGTTGGTTCCTCTTGCGATCTCCTTGATCTCGAATTCTCGAATCAGTCCCAGCTCGTGCAGCCAGTAGGCGATCATCTCCTGGAACGGTCTTCGTCGCATCCGATAGCCGAGACTCCGCGTCTCCTTTCGAATTGTAGCGGCTAGCATGGCGTCCATCGTCCGCTCACCGCGCTGGCCGACATCCTCGGGGCTGGCTCCCGCCCAGTGATACTCCCGGTGAGGGTGCTCCCGCAACGGTCCAAGGTAATAGAGCGAGTCCATCAGGTTCTCGTATGCCAGCTCGAAATCACCGAGGAAGCCCGAGTTCTGAAAGTAGCTCTTGGCTTCGCTGGGGAACATGTAGCTCTTGACCGGCGACGGCAGCGGCCACGGACGGCCCTGGTTGCGCACGAACCAGAACTCCGACGCATCGGTCGCCAGTTCGAATCCCTCCTTCGATCCCGCCTTGGGTTGCAGCCAGAACCTGGTATCGGCGAAACGATATTCCAGCTCGCGCGGCCACAAGCGCTTGTTTCGTAAACCGACTTCACACCGGGTCTGAATACTGTTGCCCTCGAATAGTGCGGTAGTCGATGGCTCCAGCGGGTCATGGATGGCAAGCGTCCCCGGCAGCGTCCAGTCGAGCAGCCAGCCTATCGCCTGGCTCTTGTCGTGCTTGTAGACGGCGTCCTCGAAGGACCCGAGATTCACCATGTGTCCGGGTCCACCAAAGTCGAGGACGATGCCGCGATCCGTCGCGTTCCTCGTCTGCTTCAGAAGCAGGAGCAGATGCAGGAGGCTGCTCTTGCCGGCGCTGTTGGTTCCGAAGAACCCCGTCACCTTGCCGAACGTGAGGTCGGCTTCCCGCCATGCCTTGAAATTCTCGAGCTTCAGGCGGTTCAGCATCGCGGTCGCTCCTGCAGAGTCGTCATCGTCCCCAACTCACCCTGACACCGATACATCGCGGCATCGGCCGCCGCGCACTCCCGCTGCAGCTCTCGAAGGCGCCACACGGCCTTCTTGCGGCGCGATGTCGAAGCCGCACGGCATGATGGCGTTCACGTGGGGTCGGCGGCGACGAGTTGCGGTGCGTCATCTACGTCGACGAGCGCCTGCCCGGATGAGCAGCACGCGGGGGCTTGATCCGCTTCATCAGGATCCGCGCGGGGCCGATCTCATCGACTGTCGCGCGCTACGGGAACCGGCTCGACCTCGGCGAGCTTCAGGCGAATCGGTCCCCGGCCGTGTCCCGGATCGCCGTCGATGCGGACTGTGACCACCTGCTGCTGGTCGTCGGCGGACGTCACGGTGCCCGTCTGGCCCTCCAGAACAGCCGGACAGACGATTCGCACCCGAACGCCGACGTGCACGCCGGAATCGTCGGGACACGGAAACGCTTGCCCGCTGGCCGACCGACACGTCGAACACGTGGCCCCGGATGCCGACCGAGCGTACAGGAGGCCGACGGTCTCACCGCGTGCGGGCCGGAGACGTTGGCCGCACAGCGTCCATCCCTCCCACTCCGGGTCCTCCAGATGGACCTCGGACATCAGCGAAGAGCGCTGGTCTCCTGGTGTCCTGAACATTTCGTTTCCTCAGATCCGTCTTCGATAGCGCCCACGCCGGGGTACTCAGGGGCATCCACTCATGGTGTACGGCCCTCGAACGTGCGCAACAACTCCTCGTCGAGGCGCGAGTGCCGCGCGAAAGGAGCGCGGCACTCGACGAGCAGGGGACGACCGGCGGCCTGACGGACCTCGTCGTTACTGGCCTCGATACTCCTCCTCGCTCACGGGATCGAACCAGGAGGTCGGTCCGCCGTCGCCGCCGCCGAGGATTGTGAGCTGCACCACATGCTCGTCGGGCGACGCGCCGTGCCAGTGCACGACGCCCGCCGGCGCGAAGACGGGACGCCCGCCGGGCACCATTTCGATGATCTCCCCGCCGCGCTCCTGCGTGCGGCCTCGGCCCTCCTCGGCAGCCAGGATCTGCCAGCCGGCATGGGCATGCCAGTTCGAGCGGACTCCGGCCTCGAAGCGCAGCCGAAGCGCTCGCATGTCGGACGAGTCCGGCCGGCTCGGCTCGCCGCCGACGAAGTTGCTCTGGAAAGCCGCGGTCGTCGATGGCTGACCGAACGCGAAGATCGCGAACACGCCGGCCGCCATGACAGCGAGCAGGACGCTCATCCGGAATCGAGCCTGTCTCTTCATGTCGATTCTCCCTCTCGCCTACCCTGCGTCGGGTGGGCGTACTGCCTCACTATACCCGCGCAGGCAAGGCTTCGCTCATGGGACGCTTGCCTCGGCTGTCGCGACCGGTGTGGCGCTCATCCGCCGGATTCGCGTGCACGACGTCGCCCCGGCCGATGGTCCAGCGCGCCGCGGTCACGATCCGCCCTTCGGCGTTCATCCGGCGCTCCCCTCGTAGAGCGTCCTCGCCTCGCCGAGCATCTGCGTAGAGCACACCGACTACCAGCCGCTGCCGCTCTCGACGCCGTTTCCGAAGGCCGGTGCGTCTATTTCAGCTTCAGCAGCGGGTAGTTGGGGTATCGCGGCGTGACCGTCCGGTTCGCGCAGTCGGCGATGAGGTCGAGGGTCTCGAGCACGACCTGGCCGATCAGCGGCTCGCTCAGTGGCGGTCCGACGATGCAGTTCATCACCATTGCTCGGTTCCCGATCCGCACCGACACCGGGCCTGCCAGCGGCCGCTCGTCCCGCCGCTCGTCGGCGTAGCTGGCGAACGCGGTTCCCTTGTTGCCGAGCCCGAGGCGTTCCACTACGTTCTGCGGGAGCATCAGCGTCACCGCTCCCGTGTCGATGATTCCCTCCACGCTGGTCTGGCGAATATCGGATTCGTCGCAGCCGCCGCGAAGGAAGTGCTCCCGGTCGCCCTCGTTCTCGAGGGTGACTTCGGTTCGGATTTCGCCCATCAGTTCGTTCTTCGGATTCTCGCTTCTCGGCCCTCTCCTGGCAAGCGTCGTCGTCCGTGGCGAGTGCCGCCGTGGCGTGTTGGCTCGCGCCGGCGGGGCTGGTTCCCGGCTTGCCGCCGCCCTCGTCCCCCGTGCTGCTTCGGTCTCGTTTGGGGAATGGGAGGCGAAGGAGTTGAGTGCCTCGGTTGGGCACCATGACCCGTGACCGTGCCCTCGCGAACCGCCGTGCCGTCGCCGGCGGGGGCGACCCGCCAGCCTCTCCCCCTCCGGTTCTCGCCCGTTGGCCCGGGGCGGGGGGGGCGCCCCGCCAGCCTCTCCCTCTCGGCTTCTCGACGTTGGGCCGGGGTCGTAGGGTCTTCCGGGGGAGGCACAGCCTGGTGCCGAGGGTGGGGATCGAACCCACACGGCCCTCACGGGCCACGGGATTTTAAGTCCCGAGTGTCTACCAGTTCCACCACCTCGGCATCGACCGCCCAGCGGTCGCCGGTCCGGCTGGAATGGTACCGCTACGCGACAGGCGACCGCCACCGTTCGGCAAGTCTTGCCCGACTTCGCGTCAGGCGTGGTTCTATGATCCGCCGACGACCACTGTCACGCCAGTACCGGCGCGCGAAGCGCGCTGCGCGCGGTCGAACTCGATCAGTGCGCGCTGGTAGTCGAGAATCGCGCGCAGCTCCAGCTCCTGGGCGGCGGCCATCTCACGCTGCATCTGGACGACCAGGTAGTTGGTCGACAGCCCGACCTCAAACCTGATCTCCTCCGCCCGAAGCTGCTCCTCCGCGAGCTCCCGGGCGACGGCCGCAGCCTGGATGCTCTCCTGGATCGCTTCCATCTGGATCGCGGCATTGGTCACCTCACCGGCGATCTGGATCTCGATCCATTCGAGCTGGACCTCGTTCTGCCGAAGCTCCAACCGCGCCCGCTCGTAGGCGGCCTCGTCCGCGCTCCGACCCAGCGGGTAGCTCATCTGCACCTGGACGCTCCAGATCGGGCAGTCCGCCCCGACGATGTCGCCGACCGCGTCCCGGTAGCCACCCGGGATCACCTCTCCCCCGCCCCCCAGGATCTGCTCGAACGTGCTCCCGGAAGGCAACAGCCGGGGACCACCCTGGCCGGTCAACTGATAGCTTCCGATCAGATCGAAAGCGGGAAGCCTGCTGTTCCGCAGGTTCTCGGCCGCGGCGTTGTTGCTGTCGATCCGGAGCCGCACCCGGGCGATGTCGGTGCGCCGGTCGAGCGCCGTTCGAATCGCTCCCTCGAGGTCGATCGGCATCGCATCCGTCCGTAGCTCGTCCGTCGGGTTGATCTCCGCGTTCCAAAGCTCGTCCGTCCTGCCGTCGACGATGAGCAGCTTGAGAGCCAGCTCGTTGGTTCGCAGCACGCGAACCGCATCGGCCAGCGACTGCCGTCGCACCGCGGCTTCCGCCCGCGCCTGCACGACCTCGATCTCCCCCACCATGCCGATCTCGACGCGCGCGCGATTGTCGCGCACGAGTTGCTCGGCCAGCGCCAGCGACTGTCGCTGCACCTCGACGGCCGCGCGCGAGCGCCCGAAAACACTGGGCGCACCGGGCTGCGGGTCAGGCCCGGGCCGGCGCGCCTCGGCTGCCGCGATGCGCGGCCAGCGCCCAGGCGAACAACCCCCCGACGCCGATCAGCGTCAGCGCCAGATTGACGATCCAGCCGACGAACGGCAGGTTGACGGCGACGAAGACGGCGAGCAGGCCGACCAGCAGGGCCAGCGCCGGCCCGCCGGCGCCGCGCGGGCCGAGCAACGTGCGGCCGAGGAAAAGCGCGATCGGGATCTTCGCCAGGTAGATCGCGAGCGCCCAGAGCGCGAGAGCGACGAGCGCCAGCGGCAGGCCGACCAGCGTCAGGCCCGCAATGATCGCGGCGACCGGCGTGGCGATGGCGCACAAGAATCCGACGCCAAGCGTTCTGAGGGCCACCGCCGGGGTCTCGAACCGAACGTCCGCAACACCGGGAGCCAGCCACAACAGCAGCCAGCCGGCGAGAAAGGCGGCAGACAGCCAGAACGCCTGCCCGAGGTAGAACGAAGCGGTCAGGTAACGACTGGGCGACGCGGGATCGTCCGCAAGATGCACCACGGGCTCGGCGGCGAGAGCGGCTGCCGGGCTGATCTGCAGGTCATCCGGACCGTCGACCCTCGCGGTCAGCGTCCCGCCGATGCGGCTCCGCGGCCCGACGGTTATGCGACGGGCAGTTGCATGGACGTTCCGTTCCACGTCGCCGGTGACGTCGACGCGGTAGCCGAGCGCTCGTACGCCGCGCGTCCGGCCCTGGACCGTCAGCGCGTAGCTCCAGCTCGCAACGCCGCCGCCCACGCGCCCCCCCTCGAAGATGCGAGTGTCCTGCGAGAACACATAGAGCGCTCCGTCCAACTCGCCTGGAACGGTGACGAACTGGCCGCTCGTGAACACGGAGCCGCCCACCTCGCCTTCCAGGTCCAGGGTCTGCGCCCACGCGACCACGTTGCCCTGCACGGTGCCGCGGATCCTCACGTTCGTGCCGCCGGCGATGACGTCGCCGGTAACGATACCGTCGATGGTCACCCGCTCTCCCCGGACCACGAGCGTGTCGTCGATCGTCTCGTCCGCCGAGATCACCACGTCGCCTGCGGACTCGCGGACCTCGAACGCCTCGGCGGGCACGGCCAGCGCGGCCAACATGCCCGCCAACGACGCCGGCACCGCCCATCGCCAAGCGTGGCGGGCAACGGTGGACGCGACGATGAGAAGCAGAAGCAGCACCCCGGCAGCCTGACCGATCGCAGTCACCATCGCCGTGATCGACGCGGCATCGAAAGCGACGCCGGCGCCCAACGTGAGTCCGGTGAACAGCCAGGTCAGGCGGCCGTACGGATGAAAGGGGCTTACCCATTCCAGGAAAGACGGAACCTCCAGCGGCGCGGGAACTCCCATGGCCCACGCTGCTGCACCCACGACGACGGCTACTGCGCCAGCCAGTGACGCCAGCTCCCACCAGCGGCCTCCCGATGCGGCGGGCGCAGCCGTCGTCTCCATCTCCGTCGGCACGACAACCGGATCACCGAGCGCACCCTCGTGAAGCGCCTCCACGAGCAGGCTGCGCTCGACACGCAGCTCCGCCAGGACGGCGCGGCAGGAAGCGCAACGGCCGGCGTGCTCCCGGACGGCCGCGGCCGCGGCCGGCTCATCGTCCGCCAGCATCATCAGGGTCGGTTCGTCGGGGCACGTCATTGGCTCTTCCTGTCCGGCGCGGTCAGCATCCGCCGCAACTGTTTTCGGCCGCGAAACACCAGCACGGCGACATGACCGGGCTCGATACCGAGGATTGCGCCGATCTCCGCGTAGGCGAGCTCGTGGAAATAAGCCAACACCAGCGGAACGCGGTACTTGACCGGCAGTGCAGCGACGGCCTCACGGACCTGCCGGCCGCGTTCCCGTGCAAGCAGGAGGGTCAACGGGCCCGGCTCCCGCGCCGGCGCCGCGACCCGCTCGACATCCTCCGTGCCGAACAGCCGCGTCTCCCGGCCGCGCCGCCGCAGCCGATCGAGGCAGTGATGGCTCGCGACCGCGAGGATCCAGCTCGAGAACGGCCGCTCCCGGTCGTACTGCTCGAAGCGTTGCCGCGCGCGCAGGAACACCTCCTGCGCCGCGTCCTCCGCCTGGTCGGGGGAGCCGAGCAGGTAGCGGCAGGTCTGCAGCACGCGCCGGGAATGGGCGGCATAGAGGGTGTCGAAGTCGGGGTCGGAACGGGCCGCCGCGGTCTCCTCCCGCCGGACGCCGGTCATCGCCAGCGGCCGGAGCATGCCGCCGGCCAGCGCCGTCACCGCGTTCATCGTGCCGCCCGCCTCTTCCGCGACGACCCGGCAGCCAGCGGTGGCAACGCCTCGGACACCGAATCCGTTCGAGGCACCCGCCGCCACGGCTGCGGTTGCATCCGCGGCGTCTTGCACGCCTGCATCATGCTGATACTACGTGCCGGGAGCGCGGGGATTACGACCCTGCCGGGAGGGGCCGACGGCAACGGCTGCAATGCGACGCGGCCGAGCGGCGGAGCACCCGCGACGGCGCACGTCGCTGGCGATCAGTTCGGCCGGGAGCTGCCCCGCACGTTGGCGAGGACACGCGTGATGGTGGCGGTGAGGGTGTCGACGTCGCCTTCGAAGGGACCCGCCACGACCGCCCCGCTGGAGATCTCGATGGCGATCGCCACCCCGCCGTCGACCGGGGTCACGATCCAACTGAAACCGCGCAGGGCGACCGAACGCTCGTCGGCATCCGGGTTCTGCACCTGGTCGAATGCGCCGAGCGTCAACTCCAGCACCCGCCGGACGTCGTCGTCGGCCCACGCCGCCGGCTCGGGCCCCTCGAAGTCGACAGCGGTCTCAACGACGTCTTCCTTGCCCTTGAGCAGGACCTCCACATTGAACGTCATTCCTGGATCCTCGCAAGCTGCTCGTCGAGCCGCGCCGGATCGGTGACCGGCTCCTGGCAGGTGAAGTTCGTGCAGACGTACGCCGTGGGGCGCCCGTCCATCTCCCGCAGGGCGCCGACGAAGGGCAGCCGCTCGGCCAGTTGCCGCTGCGCGGCACCGGGAACCACCCGCACCCGCACTGCAAACGGCAGGTAGCGTGCCGCCACCACGCGTTCGAGCGCGCGCGTCTCGGGCGCGTCGGGCTCCCCGACGATCACGATCTGCGTGGCCGGAGCGTGATAGCGAACGAGAGCCGCCATCATCAGCGGCACGGCGCGAGCGGCCTGCCCGAGCCGCGTCCCGAACCGGCGGAACGTCTTCTCCACCCGGGCCGCCGCGTCCGGGTCGTCGCGCAGGTGCGTCAGCGTAAGCAGATTCTCGATCGCCACCGAGCTGGCGGCGGGCTCGGCGCCGTCGTACTCCTCCTTGACCCGCAGCAGCACGGAGCGATCCTCGCCGGTGGTCGCGAACCAGCCGCCGCCCTCCTCGTCCCAGAAGAGCGCGTCCTGCCGGGACTGCAGCTCGATCGCCCAGTCGAGCCACGCCGGATCGCCGGAGGACTGGAACAGCTCCAGCAGCCCCCAGATCAGATACGCGTAGTCCTCGGCGTAGCCGTCGATGGACACCGCGCCGTCACGGGCGCGCCGCCGCAGGATGCGCCGATCCGGGTCCCACAATCGTTCCCGTGCGAACGCCGCCGCCCGGGTGGCGGCCTCGAGGCTGCGCGCCGCCGCCGCGGGGTCGAGCACGTGCGCGGCCCGCGCCAAGGCCGCGATCATCAGGCCGTTCCACGCCGCGAGCACCTTGTCGTCGAGATGCGGCCGGGGCCGTTTCTCGCGCGCATCGAACAGCGTCTTCCGGACCGCCCGCAGCGTCGCCGTGACGTCGTCCGCGGTGCGGCCGGTCAGCTTCACGATCTCGCCGACGTCCTGCTGGAGGAAGGGGATGTTCCTGCCCTTGAACTCCCCCATCGGATCCTGCGGCGCGTTGCCGCCGGCCTGGATCCCGAGCCGGCGCTTCGCCACCTCCGCGTCGGCGCCGAGGAGCTCGTCCACCTCGGTGTCCGTCCAGAGATAGAAGGCGCCCTCGGACTTCGCCGCATCGGTTCCCGCCGCCTCGGGCGGCAGGCTGTCGGCGTCCTCTGCGGAATAGAAGGCGCCCTCCGGGCTCGTCATGTCGCGCCGCACGTACTCGATGGTGTCCTCGGCCACCTGCAGCAGCGCGCCGGCGCCGGCGGCCTGTCCGGCCTCCAGGTACGCCAGCACGAGCTGCGCCTGGTCGTAGAGCATCTTCTCGAAGTGCGGCACGCGCCAGGCAGCGTCGACCGAGTAGCGGTGGAAGCCGCCGCCGACGTGATCGCGCATGCCCCCGCTCGCCATCGCCTCAAGGGTGGCGACCACGATGCGGCGCGCGTTGACGTCGCCTCCGCGGGCGGACTCTCGGAGCAGAAACAGCAACTCCGCGGGCCGGGGAAACTTGGGCGCCCCGCCGAAACCGCCGTGCCGCGTGTCGAAGGAGGATGCGAACTGCTGCACGCCGAGCGCGAGGGCGTCGATGCCGGCAATCGCCGCGGCAGGAGCGGAACCGCCCGCGACGGCGCCTGCCGACGGCGCCTGCATCCCGCGCAGCCGTTCGAGCAACGCGTCGGCCGACTGCGCCAGCTCACCGCGGCTGGACGCCCAGCGCTTGGCGACCTCCCGCAGCACGTCGGGGAATCCGGCCCGCCCCCAGCGCGAGTCCGGGGGAAAGTAGGTGCCCCCGAAGAACGGCTTCAGGTCGGGCGTCAGCCAGACGCTCATCGGCCAGCCGCCCGAGCCGGTCGTCGCCTGCACGAACGCCATGTAGACGCGGTCGACGTCGGGACGCTCCTCCCTGTCCACCTTGATTGACACGAAGTGCTCGTTCAGCAGCGCCGCGATGCCGTCATGCTCGAACGACTCGTGCTCCATGACGTGGCACCAGTGGCAGGTCGAGTAGCCGATCGAGAGGAAGATCGGCTTGTCCTCGCGGCGGGCCCGCTCGAACGCCTCGTCGCCCCAGGGATACCAGTCCACGGGGTTGCCGGCGTGCTGTTGCAGGTACGGACTGGGCTCGTCGGCCAGACGATTCGGCATGGGCTGGAATGACGGCGCGGTCGCGGAGGCGAGCGGCGGCGCCGCTCATTCTATACAATCCGCGCCTTGCTTTCCGGCAGTCGCTCCGCTAGGTTACATGTAACCAGGGAGCGACACCATGCCTTTGGGTACGGGAGCACGCCTCGACTCGCGCGAGAAGGCGCGCGCCTATCGCGAACGGATGCGCGCCAGCGGTTTCCGGCCCGTTCAGTTCTGGGTGCCCGATACCAGAACCGCGGCCTTTCGCGCCGAGGCTCATCGCCAGTCCCGCGCCGTGGCGCGGAGCGCGCAGGAACACGAAGATCAAGCGTTCATCGACGCGATGTCCGACCGCGGGTCGGCGTGACCCGCGGCGAAGTCTGGACCGTGTCCGGCGCCGGCTACGCCGGCAAGCCCCGTCCGGCCGTCATCGTGCAGGACGATCGCTTCGACGTCACCGCATCCATCACGGTCTGCGTCTTCACGACGGATGAGACGGACGCGCCCTTGTTCAGGATTCCGGTCACCCCAGGACCGGAAAACGGCCTGCGAAACGCCTCCCGGTTGATGGTCGACAAGCTCACGACGGTCCACAAGTCGAGGCTCGGCAAGCGGATCGGACGCCTGGATGACACTGACATGAGGCAACTCGACCAGGCGATCCTGATCTTCCTCGGCCTGGCTTGACCCCCCTACGCCTCGTCGTCAGCCACGCGCAGGCGGGGCGTAATCGTCATGCGCCCGCGCCAGTCCGGGTGCCCGGCAGGCCGGAGCCGTGCCACTTCTGGTGCCGTTCCTGACGATGATGTTGGACTCGATCGCCGTCACGACCAGGTGAGCGTCCCGGTACTCTGCCCGAACGCGTCCGTCTCCACCCCCATGCTCTGCAACATCGTCACGAACAGGTTGCAGAGCGCCGCGTTGTGCTCGCCCTCGTGCACGATGTGCTGTCCGTGCGCGAAGCCGCCGCCGGCGAGCAGGATCGGCAGGTCGACCGGCGTGTGCGCGTTGGCGTTGCCGAGGTTGCTGCCGAACAGGACGGCCGTCTTGTCCAGCAGCGAGCCGCTGGCGTCGCCGCGGCCCTGCAGGTCGGCCAGCAGGTCGCCGAAGGCCCGGACGATCTCGGTCTCGACCCGCTTCAACTGCGCGATCTTGGTGTCGTCCTGGCCGTGGTGCGACAGGTTGTGCTGGTCGACGCTCACGCCCTGGACCTGCGGCACGCTGCCGTGATCGTGGATCATCATGCTGACCACGCGCGACGAGTCCGTCTCCAGAATCAGCGGAATCATGCGGAACAGCAGCCGGATGCGGCCGATGAGGTCGGCGGGGTCCGGGATGTCGGTGGGCGGCTCCGCGTCGACCACCGGCTTCGGCCGGTCGAGCCACGCCTGCACCTCGGTGAGCTCCTGCTCGGCCGCCCGCACCGCGTCGAAATAGGCGTCCAGCTTGCGCCGGTCGGCCGCGCTGACGCGCCGGCGCAGCGTTGCGGTCTGCGACTTCAGGCGATCGAGGATGCTGCCGCCGTCGTTGAGGCTCCGCGCCTCGCGCTCCACCTCCTCGGGCGTCCCCTGCAGGAACAGCCTCTTGAACAGGTTGGCGGGGCTGGTCTCGGCCGGCACCATCGCGCCGCTGGTGGTGAAGGACTGGCTCTGCGGGCTCAGCGTCCCGAGCACCACGGACGGGAAGCGGGTCACGTAACCGAGGTGGCCGGCCGCCGCCTGGTCGAGCGACACCGTGTTGCGGAAGCCGTCGAGCCCGGGACGCCGCGCCGCGGTCAGCCAGGTGATCTCGGAGTTGTGGGGCTGGCGGCCGCTCTGCTCCTCGTGCGAGAAGCCGGAGAACAGCGTGTACCGCGAGCGGTGCCGGTCGATGAGGCGCAGGTACTCGGTCGCCTCGTAGCCGGCGCCGGCGGTCCGCGGGAACCACGACGACGAATAGAGTCCGAGGGTGCTGCAGATGGTCACCATCCGCCGCGGCGCCTCGACGGATGCGGCGCGGGCCAGCGCCGGCGCCATGGATTCGAGCAGCGGCAGCCCCAGCGCCACGCCGGAGGCCCGCAGGAACGTACGACGGTCGAGCGGTCGCGTGAGAGTCATCGCTAGCGGCTCCTGAAGAGATCGCTCTGCACGACCTCGTGAATCATGGTTCTGATGGGATAGCCCTCGCCGCCGGTCCGCGCGACGACACGCTCGACGGTGTCGCGGTCCGCGAACTCGATCTCGGCGCCGGTGGCATACACCAGGAACTGCGAGGTCAGGTGGCGGGCCGCCTGCTCGACGTCGTTCTTCAGCATCAGGCGCTTGTAGTCCTCGATGCCCGAGAAGGCCTCCCCCGCCGGGGTGACGCCGCTGGCGTCGACCGCCGGACCGTCGACGTACGGGAGCGGCACCGCGAAGTCGCCGAACGTCGTCTCGCCGCCCGACGCCCGGTAGCTGGTTCGGAACCCGCCGATCGGATCGAACGACTCGAGGGCGAATCCGGGCGGATCGATCCGCCGGTGGCAGCTCGCGCAGACCGGGTTCGCACGATGCGCCGTCAACAGCTCGCGAATCGTCGTCGTGCCCCGCGTGTCGGGCTCCAGCCCCTCGATGCCCGGCGGCGGCGGAGCCGGGGGCTGGCCGAGCAGGTTGGCGAGCACGAAGTTGCCGCGCGGCACCGGGGACGTCGTGGTCCCGTTCGCCGTCACCTTGAGCACGCTGGCCTGCGTAAGCAACCCGCCGCGGGGGCTGTCCGCCGGCAGCATCACCCGGCGCATGTGCTGCCCGGCGACGTCCTGCAGGCCGTAGTGCTGCGCGAGGCGGCGGTTCACGAAGGTGAAGTCGGCGTCGATCAGGTGATCCACGCCGCGGTCCTCCGCGATCAGCGCCGCCAGGAAGAGCTCCGTCTCCTGCGCCATCGCCTGCCCGAGCCGGTCGTCGTACTCGGGATAGAGCCCGGCGTCCGGGCTGGTCGCCCGCAGCTCGTAGAGCCGCAAGGCCTGGCCGGCGAAGTCCCGCACGAAACGCGCCGACCGGGCGTCGTCGAGCATCCGGTCGACCTGAGCCGCCAGCGCCGCCGGCTCCGACAGCCGGCCCGCGCGCGCCGCGGCGAACAGCTCGTCGTCCGGCATGCTGCGCCAAAGGAAGTACGACAGGCGCGAGGCCAGGGCGAAATCGTCGAGCGTCCCCGCGTCACCCGCCTGGAACAGGAAGGCGGGCGCGCTGAGGATGGCGCGCAACGGCACCCGGACCGCCTCGACGAACGGCCGCCCGTCCACGAGCAGCGGCGCGGCGAGGCTGGCGTAGGACTCCAGCTCGCCGGGGGCCAGCGGCCGGCGGAACGCGCGCGGCGCGAACTCGGCCACCACGTCCAGGACGTGCTGGTAGGGCGTCTTCGTCAGGCGAATCCCGCCCGCGTCGTCGAACTCGACGCCCGCCAGGAGCTGCCGCGTGCTCGCCGGGGGCCAGACGTCCGAGTCGAGAAGCGGCCCCTCGATGGTCAGCGAGCGGAAGGCGATGCCCTCCCCGGGATAGTCCTTCATGCCGCCGTAGCCCTTGGACGGATCCCCCCCGACCGGCTGCGGGAAGGCCCCCGCGGGAGCGTCGAGGTCGGCGACCGAGAGCCCGATCAGGTCGCCCGGTCGAAGGTACGGCGTGAGCTCGACGGCCCGCGGCGCCCCCAGGTCGAAGACGCCGATCAGCTCGTCGAGCGACGCCGCCACCCCCGCCATCTTCCCGCGATACACGGTCACCGTGACCGGCGTCTCGGCCTGGTACGGATAGGCGTCCACGGTGACGCGGTAGCGGCCCGGCGCCGACGCCACGAAGCCCTCGGTCGCGCTGTGGAACGTGTACGTCGAGCCGAAGTCGAAGAACGCCGCGTAGGCGTCGTCCAACTTCTTGACGATGCCGAGCCCGAGGGCCTCCGCGTTTTCGATGAACGGCAGGTACTGCGAGTCGACGTACTCGATCCGGTGCTCGACGGGTTCCGGACGAGCACCCATCCGAAAGGCCGCATCCAATGCCCGGTCCGCCGCCTCGAGGTAGGCGCGCACGTGCAGCGGCGACATGCTCTGGTTGGCGGCCACCGTGTCGAAGCCGCCGGAGTCGGCTTCCGCCGGCAGCCCCTGGGACAGGTCGAGGCCGACCGCCTCGTCGACCTGCAGCAGGTCCGCGATGGTGTAGGCGTACTCCAGGCGGGTAAGCCGGCGCAGCGGGGTGCGCAGCTCGCCGCGGGACGCGAGGTTGGCGTCCGTCAGCGCGCGCTTCAGCGCTGCGAGCGCAGTCTCCGCCACCTCCGCTTCGGGCCGTCGGGCGGCCGGCGGCGGCATCTCGCCTTTCTCCACCCGCTCGTAGATGCGCTCCCAGGCGCGGAACGTCTCGCGGTCGCTCAGGTCGTAACCGAGGCTCCCGATGTCGAGCGGCGTGACCGTGCGCGCGCCGTGGCACGCCATGCAGGACGTCTCGACGAGCGGCCGCACGTCCAGCTCGAACGACTGCGCGGCCGCGCCGGCCGGCACGAGTACCGCGAGCAGCAGCGCCGGAAGCCCACCGGGACGCATCGAATGTGTTCGCTCCCTCACGTCCGTCACCCTCTCTTCAGCTCGCCCTACGCTATCCGGCATGCATCGTCGAACTCGCCGGAGCCGGTGTGGCTACCTGGCAACGTGACTCGGACCCTCGCCGCCAGAAGTAAGTGAACGCTCACGTACGGTAACAGTCTGCACTCCTTGGGGCAAGCCCCGCTCACGGCTCCCGGCAAGCGCCCGTCGGACCGCTCCGTGGAGCATCGGGGTTGCGCCCTCTTGTCGCGGGTGTGATACTCACCTGCCAGGAAGTGAGTACTCGCTCACGTTCGTGTTGGAGGAGGAGGCGAACATGCGACTGCGGCGGAGGGTAACATCGATCTCTCTGGTCTCGGCACTGCTGCTGGCCGGCGCCGCGGCGGCGCCCGGAACCGTGCATGCCCAGGACCAGGCCGGCATCACGGGAAGAGTGGTCGACGAGACCGAGGCGGCGCTGCCCGGTGTCACGGTCGAGGCGCGCAGCCCGGCACTCATCGAGCAGGTACGCACCGTCTTCACGGACAGCGCGGGCAACTACCGTTTCATCACGCTGCCGCCGGGCGCCTACTCGGTGACGTTCACGCTCCCGGGATTCCGGCGCGTCGTGCGCGAAGGCGTCGTGCTGACGGGGGCCTTCGTGGCGCCGGTCGACGCCCGGCTCGAGGTCGGCGGTCTGGAAGAGACCGTGATGGTCACCGGCGTGGCCCCGCTGGTCGACGTCGTGAGCAACCGCCAGCAGACGGTGCTGACGACGGAGGAGATCAACACGCTGCCCGGCTCGGCCAACGTGCTGACCGCGATGCAGTACGTGCCGGGGGTGCAGGGCAACTGGAACAGCGCGTCACTGGGCGCGGTCATCCACGGCTCGGACGGCCCGGACAGCCAGCCGCACGTCGACGGCATCAAGAGCGGCATGCAGCTCGGCTCCCGCAACTCGTTCGTGGGCGGCATCGGCCTGCTGACGGATGAGGGATCGGCCGAGGAGCTGGTCTTCGACGTCTCCTCGCAGTCGGCGGAGTACGCCACCAGCGGCGTGCGGTCGAACATCATTCCGAAGTCGGGCGGCAACGAGTTCTCCGGCGGCGTGTTCGCCGGCGGCCAGACCCAGAGATTCATCTCGGACAACCAGAGCCAGGACCTGAAGGACATCGGCTTCGAGTTCGCCCCGTCGGACTTCAACTGGAACGTCAACCCGTTCCTCGGGGGACCGGTCGTGCGGGACAGTGTGTGGTTCTTCACGTCGGCCACCGAGTCCCGGGGCAAGAGCTTCCTGCTCGACTCGTTCTGGGACCTCGACGAGCCGTCGACGCCGGAAGGCGTCACCGAGGACGATCTGCGCGCCTACAACCAGACCGAGAGCGGCCAGCAGCAGTTCCGCCTGACCTGGCAGATCTCCGAGCGCAACAAGCTGATGGGCTCGTACCACGGGCACCGCAACAACTTCGACCACGTGGTCGGCACCAACTTCGGCCGCGTGAGCGCGGAGGCGCTGTTCAACGGGATCTCCACGCCGACCAGCCTGTCGACCTTCCGCTGGACGTCGCCCGTCACCAGCCGGCTGCTGACGGAGGTGACGTTCGCCTACTCGCGCCAGGATCTGTACATGAACGCGTTCGAGGAGAACTACGGCCGGGTGCCGCTGCAGGACTGGGCCACCGGCGAGCACTACAACACGAGCTTCCTCAACATCGCCGACGAGACGCACCGGCGCCACCTGCAGGCATCGGTGTCCTACGTCACCGGATCGCACAACCTGAAGGCCGGCCTCACCTACATGAACAACGTGCAGTACTACGCCTGGCCGGCGGCCGGGGACATCTTCCAGGCCTTCTCGGTCAACCGCTGGCCGGTCGGACTGCTGGTGATGGCCAACGGGGCCTTCGAGAACGAGCGCAAGCAGAACTGCGACTGCGGCATCTACGTGCAGGACGCGTGGACGCTCGACCGCTTCACGCTCAACCTGGGCCTGCGCTACGACTGGTTCGTCAACTCCATCCCGGGCGGGTCGCGGCCGGCCGGCTACTTCACGCCGGAGCTGCAGATCGACGGCTACCCGGACGTCCCCAACTGGAAGGACTGGAACGCCCGAGTGGGCATGGCCTACGACCTGTTCGGCGACGGCAGCACCGCGCTGAAGCTGGCCGCGGGGCGCTACGTGGCGAACGAGGCGCTCGGGATCACCGACCCGTTCAACCCGCTCTCACCGACGGGGAACCTGGACTACCGGTCGTGGACCGACCTGAACTTCGACGGCACCGTGATCAATTCGGACGGGACGCCGCAGTACGAGGAGATCGGGCCCTCTTTCAACCCGAACTTCGGCACCCCGACCAGCGCGGTGACCCTGGATCCGGACGCGCCGCGTACTCACAACTGGGAGTACTCCGGCGGCATCGAGCGCCAGTTGGCGGACGGCTGGTCGCTGAGCGGGATGTGGCACCGGCGGAGCTACTCCGGCTTCCGGTGGCAGGACAACCTGAACCTGCAGGCCGGCGACTGGGCGCCGGTGACGTTCACCGCACCGCCCCACGCGACCCTGCCGAACGGCGGGGGCGAGCAGATCGCCGTCTACGAGTTCGCCGACCCGAGCTTCGCCTACTCGACGGGCGAGCGGCTGATGACCCTGGCCCCCGACGACTGGCGCACATGGAACGGCTTCGAGGTGATCGTCGACGGCCGGCTGCCGCGCGGCGGCTTCATGAACGCGAGCTTCACGGCGGGCGCCAACGAGCAGTCCTTCTGCACCGAAGGCCGGCTGGACGATCCCAACGAGTTGCGGTTCTGCGAGTGGGACGAGCCGTTCCGGCCCATGGGCAAGCTGTTCGGCGCGGTGCCGTTGCCCTTCGACACGATGATCTCCGGCCTCTTCCAGATGTTCTCGGGAGGACACCGTGAGGCGAGGTGGCGCGTCGACGCGGCCGACATCGGCCGTCCGCTCATCAACGCGGACGATGCGGGAACCACGAACGTGGAGCTGATCGAGCCGGGCACGCAGTTCTACGACGCCACCACGACGCTGCTGGTGCGCTTCATCAAGGACGTCAACGTCGGCACGTCCCGGTTGCGGCTGTACATGACCGCGAGCAACATCTTCAACAAGGCCGCGGTCACGGCCCGGAACCAGTTCTTCGGCGGCGGCGGCGTGTTCAGTCCCGATTACAACCGGCCGACCGTCATCCAGGACGGCCGCGCGCTGTCGTTCGGCATGCAGTGGCAGTTCTAGGAGTCTGCGCCGTAGAACGGTGCAGACTCCTGGTCAGGCCCGGCTGGGCGGCAATCGGAGCCGCAGGCGACGATTGTCGGGCTAGGACCCGAATCGAGGGCGCCGGGGAGCCGGCAGGCTTCTCCGCGCCCTCGGGTTCGTTGCGACACGGATTACGGGTCGTCCTTGCTACACTCTCTTCCCGTGAGCACGTTGTCCACGGACTCTGCAGGCACGCCGGCGACGGATGAAACGCCCTCGGGTCGCCGCAAGCGATTGCCCGGGACCGAGCGCAGGGCGCAGCTCATCGAGGTCGCGATATCGGTCTTCGGACAGCGGGGGTTCCGCGGCGCCACGACGAAGGCCATCGCCGAGGCGGCGGGGGTGAGCGAAGCGACCATCTTCCGGCACTTCCCGTCGAAGGAGGATCTGTACATCGCCGCCTTCCGGCAACGCACCGGGGTCGGTACGGAACAGTTCGTCGCGGCGCTCGAGGATCTCGCGGACCGGCGGGAAGACGAAGAGGTGCTGCGGTCGCTCGGCCGGGCGATGCTGACGGCGTACGAGCAGGACCGCGATCTGCACCGCATGCTGATGTATGCCTGGCTCGACCAGGACGAGGCGGCCAACCGGCGCATGTCGGAGCAGATATGGGAATCCCCGCTCTTCGCGTTCCTGGAACGGTACATCGCGCGCCGCCAGGCGGAAGGGTCGTTTCGGGCCGGCGACCCCGCGCTGCTCTCCCGCGCCCTGCTGGCCCTGCCGGTCCACTACGCGGTGCAGACCAAGCTGTACGGGATAGGCTCGGACGCCCCCGACGAGGAGGTCGTCGCGCTGTACGCGCGGTTCCTGCTGGGCGGGCTGCGAGGGGTCGGCTCGGACACGACGCCCGAACCCTGCGCGACGATCTGAGTCAGGCGTCCGGCTCCTTCCACGCCTGGTACGACCCCAGCGTTCGCAGCGACGGCGCGAACTCGGCCAGGTGCATCAGCGCCCGCGCGCAGCGCAGGTCGTTGCGGTTGGCGGCGACGTCGGCGTAGAAGAGGTATTCGAACGGCTTGTCCGGAATCGGCCGCGATTCCAGCTTGGCCAGGTCGATGTCGCGCAGCGCGAAGACGCTGAGCGCCTTGAAGAGCGCGCCCGGACCGTTCGACACCGTGAAGACGATGGTGGTCTTGTCGGGCGTGCCGAGCGGCGCCGGATCGCGGCTGACGATCAGGAACCGCGTGCAGTTGTCGGCGAAGTCCTGGACGCCGCTTCTGAGGATGGTGAGGCCGAACACCTCGGCGGCCCGCTCGGAGGCGATGGCGGCGCAGCCTTCCAGGTCCTGCTCCTTGATCATCTTGGCGCTGCCCGCGGTGTCGTAGGTCGGCGCCATCTCCACGCCGTCTAGGGTGCGCAGGAAGCGCTCGCACTGGGCCAGCCCCTGCGGATGCGAGTAGACCTTCCGCACGTCCTCCAGGCGGGTCCCGTCGCGGACGATCAGGTGGTGCACGATGGGCTGCTTGACCTCGGCGACGATCGGCAGCTCGTGCTCCAGCAGCAGGTCGTAGTTGCGGTGGATACTGCCCCCTATGGTGTTCTCTATGGGCAGGATGCCGTGCGTCGCCTCCCCCTCGGCGACGGCCTTGAACACGTCGTCGAAAGACGGCCGCGGCAGCGGATCGGCGCTGGGGTTGAAGCGCAGGGCGGCGGCTTCGCTGTAGGCCCCCTGCTCCCCCTGATAGGCGATGCGCACGGTCGTCCTCCTGAAGCGCAGACTCCCAGCCCGACAATCGTCGCCGCTGGCGCCGATTGCCGCCCAACCGGGCCTGACTAGCAGTCTACGCCGTTTCTACGGCGCAGACTCCTAGAAGCGAATGGCCAGCCCGGTGGACGCGCGCCAGAAGGAGATGTCCTCGATGAGGAAATCGGTGAAGCCGAGACCGTCAGGTGCACGGATGGTGTCGAGATCCTCCTCGGTCACGCTGCGCACGTAGCGCAGGTCCACTCGGATGCCGACGCTGCCGCTCAGGAACCCCAGGATCCCGCCCCCGAGGTCCAGGCCGAGCCCCCCGCTGTGGGCGGCGGCGCCGTCGCTCAGCACCTCCTTGCGAAGCCAACCGAGGCCGCCCACCAGGTACGGCCGGAAGCGGCCGAACGGAAACCCGAGCACCGCGTTGCCCATCAACATCGTCACGCGGCTGTTGTCGGCGAAGGCCGCGCTGCCCTGCGCCTCGGAGGTCCGCCCGAAGTCGAGCTCGAATCCGAAACCGCCGCCCAACGTCGACGCCATCGAGGCGCCGATGGTCGTCACCTTCACGGCATCGTCCCGCGTGGCGAACGACTGGCCGATGAAGGGCGTGAACACGGTGTCGGCGCGCGCCGGCGCCGGATCCGCGGCGCAGACCGCCGTCATCGCCATCGCGATGACCATGCATCGCGCCCACTGCTTCCGCTGCGGCTTCCCTATGTCGGCACCCCCACGTCGATGGCGCACTTCGCGGCGCGCACCGGAGCATCATAGCAGTCGCTTTATAATCACTTCGTGCCGGCTCCCCCGAATCCTGCTCGGCCTATCGCTCCCGCGCCGCCGCCTGCCGCCCCGCGGGAGGCCTCGGTCGCACGGCCGGCGGCGACGCGCGACGACGCGGTCGTCTGCGAGCGTTGCGGCGCCGAGATGTTCCGCATGCACGCCGTCTGGCGCTGCCCCGCCTGCCGCTACAAGACCGATTGCTGCGGCTGGTGATGGACCGGCTGCAATCCCGGGTACGAACGGATTCCGATGAGTTCCGCGCCAACCGCGCCGCCATGACGGCGCTGGTCCGCCAGCTCGCCGAGCGCCGGGCCGCCGCTCGCGAAGGCGGCGGCACGGCGGCGCGCGAACGCCTGCGCGGCCGGGGCAGGCTGACGGCCCGGGAGCGCGTCGACCGGCTGCTCGACGCGGGATCGCCCTTCCTGGAGCTGGCGGCGCTGGCCGCGTACGGGATGTACGAGGGCGCGGCGCCGGCCGCCGGGCTCGTGACCGGGATCGGGTGCGTATCCGGACGGGAGGCCATGATCCTGGCCAACGACGCCACGGTGAAGGGCGGGACCTACTTCCCCGTGACGGTCAAGAAGCACCTGCGCGCACAGCAGGTGGCCGCCGACAACCGCCTGCCCTGCATCTACCTGGTCGACTCCGGCGGCGCGTATCTCCCGCTGCAGGCCGAAGTGTTCCCGGACCGCGAGCACTTCGGGCGCATCTTCTACAACCAGGCGCGGATGTCCGCGGCCGGCATTCCGCAGATCGCGGTGGTGATGGGGTCGTGCACGGCGGGCGGGGCCTATGTCCCCGCGATGTCGGACGAGACGATCATCGTCCGCGGCGCCGGCACGATATTCCTCGGCGGCCCGCCGCTGGTGAAAGCCGCCACGGGCGAGGAGGTGACGGCCGAGGAGCTCGGCGGCGCCGACGTGCATACGCGGATGTCCGGGGTCGCCGACTACCTGGCCGAGGACGACGAGCACGCCCTGCGCCTGGCCCGCACCGTCGTGTCGACGCTGCCGGAGACCCGGCCCGCGTCCGCCGCCCCGGACCGCACCACCCCGGAGGACCCGGCCTGCGACCCGGACGAGCTGCTGGGGGTGGTGCCGCCGGATCCCCGGAAGCCCTGCGACGTCCGCGAGGTCATCGCCCGCCTGGTCGACGGCTCGCGCTTCGACGAGTTCAAGGCGCGCTACGGCCCCTCGCTGGTCTCCGGGTTCGCGCGGCTGCACGGACTGCTCGTCGGCATCGTCGCCAACAACGGGGTGCTCTTCTCGGAATCGGCCCTCAAGGCAACCCACTTCATACAGCTCTGCAACCGCCGCCGCGTGCCGCTGGTGTTCCTGCAGAACATCACCGGCTTCATGGTGGGCCGCGAATACGAGCAGCGCGGCATCGCCAAGGACGGGGCCAAGATGGTCAACGCGGTGGCGAACAGCGTCGTCCCCAAGGCCACCGTCATCATCGGCGGGTCGTTCGGCGCCGGCAACTACGGCATGTGCGGGCGCGCCTACGATCCCCGCTTTCTCTGGACCTGGCCCAACGCGCGGATCTCGGTGATGGGCGGCGAGCAGGCGGCCGGCGTCCTGTCGACCGTCAAGGCCGAGCAGGCGGCCCGCGCGGGAAGCAGCCTCAGCGAAGCGGAGGTCGAGGCGATTCGGGCGCCGATCCGGGAGAAGTACGAGCGGGAGGGATCGCCGTACTACGCCACTGCCCGCCTGTGGGACGACGGCATCCTGACCCCGGCCGAAACGCGGGACGCGCTGGCCCTGGGGCTGACGCTGGCGTGCCGCGCGCCAATCGAGTCGCCGTCCTACGGCGTGTTCCGGATGTAAGGTCCATGTTCACGCGGGTCCTGATCGCCAACCGGGGCGAGATCGCCGTCCGTATCGCACGCACCTGCCGCGCGCTCGGCATTCGCACCGCGGCGGTCTTCTCGGACGCCGACCGCAACGCGCGCCACGTCGCCGCGGCCGACGCGGCCGTGCGCATCGGTCCTGCGCCGGCGCCCGAGAGCTACCTGTCCGTCGGCCGCATCATCGACGCGGCCCGCAAGAGCGGCGCCGACGCGGTCCATCCCGGCTACGGCTTTCTCTCCGAAGACCCCGCCCTGCCCGCGGCATGCGCCGATGCGGAACTGGTCTTCGTCGGCCCGCCGGCGGACGTGATCGCCCGCTTCGGCTCGAAGATCAACGCGCGGCGCGCGGCCGGGGACGCGGGCGTGCAGGTGGTGCCGGGCGGCGACCCCGAAGACCAGACGGAGGCAGGAATCGCCGCAGCCGCGCGGCGGACGGGGTTTCCGCTAATCCTGAAGCCCTCTGCCGGCGGCGGGGGCAAGGGAATGGTGACCGTGAACAGCGAGGAAGCCCTCGAGGAAGACATCGCACGGGCCCGGCGCGAGGCGCTGGCCACGGCCGGCGACGGCACGCTGTACGTCGAGCGGCGGATCGGGCGGCCGCGGCACGTCGAGGTGCAGGTGGTGGCGGATCGGCACGGCGGCGTCCTGCAACTCGGAGAGCGCGACTGCTCCACCCAGCGGCGCCACCAGAAGGTGATCGAGGAGTCGCCGGCCCCCAACCTGTCTCCCGGCCTGCGCGCCCGCCTCGCCGCCGCGGCCGTGGACGTGGCGCGTCACGCCGGCTACGAGAACGCCGGCACGGTCGAGTTCCTGATCGACGGCGCCGCCGACGACGCCGGGTGCTACTTCCTGGAGATGAACACCCGCCTGCAGGTGGAGCACCCGATCACGGAGCTCGTGACCGGCGTGGACCTCGTCGAGGCGCAGCTCGTCGTCGCCGCGGGACGTCCGCTACCCTGGACCGGAACCGAGGTCACACCCCGCGGCCACGCCATCGAGTGCCGCGTCTACGCCGAGGACCCGGACCACGACTACCTGCCGCAGGCCGGGACCATAGCCGGCTACCACGAACCGGCCGGGCCGGGCATCCGCGTCGACTCGGGGGTGGGCCCCGGCAGCGACGTCCCGGTCCACTACGACCCGCTGCTGGCGAAGCTGTGCGCCGCCGGGCGCACCCGGGAACAGGCGCGGCGCCGCGCCCACGCGGCGCTCGGGGAGTTCGCGGTGCTCGGCCTGCAGACCAACATCCGCCTCCTGCGGCGCGTTCTCGCCCACGATGCGTTCGTGACGGGCGACGTATACACGGGCTTCCTCGCCGAGCACGAGAAGGCACTGATCGGGGGCGAACCGGACGAGATTACGCTGGGCGCAATTGCCGCCGCGGCGAGCGCCGTGCAGTCGAAACACAATCGCCGTACATCCGCCGGCGGCGGCGCCGGCGCGGACCGCCATCCGCCGGGCGACGCCGTCCGCGACGCACGGGCCGGGGTCTGGAGCCGTCTGGCCGGGTGGAGGCTGGGGGACCGATGACCGAGCCGCGACCGGAACGGTGGCTGGTGACGTGCGGCTCGGCCAGCCGTCGGATTCGCTGCCGGGGCGGCGCCGGCGACGCGGTGCTGGAAATCGAGATCGGCGGCGGCGACGCGGTCCGGACGCTCACCGCGACCATCGTCTCCTGCGCCGAGGACACCTGCGTCGTCGCGATCGCCGGGCAGTCGCTGGTCGTTCGACTCGCGGCGCGCGGGGACGGCTTCGATGCCATGGCCGATGGCGAGACGTTCACGGTGGACGGCGCCGCCGAGGCCGGCCCGGCCGCGCATGCCGGCGGCGACCCGAACGAGGCGGAGCGATCCGAGACCGCGGATCCGGATGCACTCGCCGCACCGATGCCCGCCGCCGTGAGCGCCATTCTGGTGGAACCGGGCACCGTCGTGGAGGCGGGCGATACGCTGCTCCGACTCGAGGCCATGAAGATGGAGCTGGCGATTCGTGCTCCGTCGCCGGGGCGCGTGACGAGCGTCGACTGCCGCGTCGGGGACCTCGTGCAGCCGGGACGGCCGCTGGTCACCCTGGATCCGGCTCGGTGAACTCGACCTCCGGCGGTTGGAACCGGACGCCCATCCAGGAACGCCGACACGAATTCCGAACCTGATGCAGCGAGGGACGCGTCAGGAAGCCGGCGCGCTCTCCCCTGCGTCGGACGCCTTCGCTTCCGGCTGGGGCTCCGGCGGAACGACGTCATCGAAGGCCTCCATGTCGATGGCGTCGTAGTCCGGCGGACAGCCGAAGTCGCGGGGCTGGGGCGCCGTCGGGTTGCCCACGGTGACGCAGAGGCCGCAGCCGATGCACTTGTCGACCCGCACGGCGCAGACCATCCGGCCGTAGACGTCGGGCTCCTCGATGATGCAGTCCTCGACCGGGCAGGCGGCCTGGCAGATGGAGCAGGCGAACGCCCCGAAGCAGCGCTCGGGGTCGATGACGGCGATCTTCTTCGGCGGCTTCTTGCGAGGCCGGTTCATCATCTTGGTCCACATGGCGGCCCCATTATAGCGGACTTCCTGAAACGCCCCGTCGACCACCGGGAACCCGCGCTATGTCGAGCGGCCCCGCGCGGCGATCGCCCAGACGGCCTCGACGATCCCGTTGCGGACCGCGTACATCTGGTCGTACAGGTTCACCACCGGATCGCAGTGCGAGACGATCAGCTCCAGCTTGTCGCCGACCGCGTAGGTCCGGCTGGCGTCGGCCTCGTAGCGGATCGAGCCGAACTCGTCCGACCCGGACGTGTAGCTCATCCCGGTCTCGCCCTTGATGCGCGACCACGGGCGGTTGATGGTGCACGCCTTGGCGCCGGCGTCGGTCGTCGCCCGGCCCTCGTACTGCGCGTTGAGCACGGTGGTGAGGATGGTCAGGGCCGGTTGGAAGTCGCTGTAGACGTCGGGATCGTCGGCCCCGCCGATGTCGATGTACTGCGCGTCCATGAAGACGTAACTGCCGACCTGCACGTCGGTCAGGCCCGGCGTCTGGTGATCGATGTTGTAGGTGCCGGTCCCGCCGCCGCTGAAGATCTCGGTGTTCAGGCCGGAGCGTTGGAACCGTTCGCGGGTCTCGGCCGCCGCCACCAGCCGTTCGAGGGTCTGCGCCTGTCGCGCCTCGAAGCCCTTGACGTGCTGCGAGCCGCCGTCGTAGCAGAGCATGCCCCGCAGCCGCAACCCCGGAAGCCGATCGACGAGTTGGGCCAGCTCCAGGGCAGGCGCGCCGGGGGTAATCCCGGTCCGGTGACCGCCCGGATCGATGTCGACGACGACGTCGGCGACCAGTCCCGCCGCCTCGGCGGCCGCGGCGAGATCACGGGCGTTCGCTGCGGTGTCGGTGGTCTGGACGAAGCCGTCGCACCACTTGCGCAGGCTCATCGCACGGCGGATCTTGAGCGGCGTGACGTTGCTCGTCGTCAGCAGCAGCTTGTCGATGCCGTGGTCGAAGAGCACCTGCGCCTCGCTCACCTTGGCGACGCAGATCCCGACCGACCCGGTTTCGAGCTGCATGCGGGCGATCGCCGGACACTTGTGGGTCTTGGCGTGGGGCCGGCTCGCGATGCCGTTGCTCGTCACGGTGCGCTGCATGGTGGCGATGTTCGCCTCGAGTGCATCGAGATCCACCACGAGCGCCGGCGTGTCGAGATCCTGGACCGACAGGCCCAGCGAGGTCAACTCGCCCCCGGACTGCTCCGCCCGGCGGGCCATCTCGGCCCCCGTGTAGCCGTGGACCGCGGAGGGCACCCAGACGGCGGCGCCGGCGCCGGCCGTCTGCAGGAAGTGGCGACGTGAGAAGGGCATGGTCATGGGGCTGTTTTACTCCATTTCGCGCGGCATCGCCAGATGTACCAGGGCCGCGGTTGCGAGCAGGACCCCTGCGGCAAGCGTCAGCTCCAGGCGGGCGGAGCGCAGCAACGCCCGCGTACCGGTCCCGGTCCCGAGCCGCGGGAGCAGTATCCGCCAGTTGTACGCGCCGATCGCGCCCGTAGCCAGGAAGAGGACCACCTTGAGCAACAACACGCGGCCGTAGCCGGTCATCCAGAGATCGGCGAACGTAGCGACGTAGAACACTGCCGTGATGATCCCCGACACGGCGATCGACCCGACCGCGGCCACCGCCAGCGGCGAGAACCGGCCCGCGAGAACGACCGTGCGGCCCTGCCCCGCCGGTTGACGCGCCAGTCCGGACACGACCGCCACCAGGGCGGCCAGCGCGCCAATCCACGCACCCGCCCCGATCCCGTGGGCAACCTGCGCGCCCCAGGGCAGGCGGGATTCGAAGCTCATGGCGTGCCCGGTCAGCGGGAGCGTGATCCAGGCGCCGCCCACGGCAACGGCGGCGATCCACCGACCTCCCCGGGGACTCCACTTCCACACGGCGGCCGCCACCGCCGCCAGCACCGCGGAACCGGCCTGCGGCTGCCAGCGACCGCCCCACCGGCTGTCAATGCCGACCACCCGCACGAGTTCCAGCGTCACCGGCTCGTCGAGTCCGAAGACGGACCAGGTCTGCGCGTAGAGCCGGGCCGCCGTGCCGGCGAGAAGCACCACCGCCGAGCCTGCGGCCAGCGCGCCGAGCCGCCGCCCGACGATATCGTCTCCGGGCCGAACGAACCGGCTCGCCGAGGAAGACAGGCCGCCCACCGCGACGGCCCCCGTCAGTCCGATCAACCCGAAGTAGGTGAACCACTTCGCACCGGCCAGCAGGACGAGTGCGAAAGTCTCGCCGTCCATGACAGAGTGTGATGTTCAGCCGAAAGCGACCTGCATGATATCGTATTCGATATGAAAACGATATCGGTCGGGGTACTCGATGCGGACTACGAGAGCTTTCGACAGGCCTCCAGGACGCAGGGCCGCTCGATCGCTCAACTGATCCGCGAGGCGATGGCCCTCTACCGCCGAGAGCGAATCGAGCGACGAACGCCGTTGCGCGACATCCCCACGCTCGCCGGCCACCGCCCGGTGGCCAGCTTGCCGGGGCGTGACGAGCTCTACGACGAGATCTTCCCCGCCGTCGATGAAGGGTGAGCGGCGGCGTGCGCTACGGACTCGACACCAACGTCCTGATTTACGCGCACCTGCCGGTCTTCGGCGAGAGCGAGCAGGTGCGCGGATACCTGCAACGGGGTCTTGCCGACGACCACTGCCGCTTTTCGCTGCCGGCCCTCGTCCTGCACGAGTTCGTGCACATCGTGACCGACGCGCGACGGTTCGACCCGCCTGTCGCAATGGCCGAGGCCCTGGCGATAGCACGGAGCTACCTGAACCGCACCAACATCGAATGCCTCCCCGTCGACGAAGGAAGCCTCCGGTTGGCGCTCGGCCTGCTGGACGCGCACGCACTCGGGCGCCGGCGCATCGCCGACACGCTGCTGGCGTCGACCCTCGTCGCGCACGGCGTGACGACAATCGTGACCTGCAATCCGGCCGACTTCGCCTGCTTCGACGGACTCGCCGTCGTCGATCCGCGCCGTGACGTGGTACCGGATCGCTAGTCGGCCGCGCGGACGGTGAACGCGAAGTCGCCCCGTTGCGTGTGCCCGTCGTCGCCGGCGGTCCGCCAGTTGACGGTGTAGGTCCCCGCGTCCAGCTTCGACGGCAGCATCGCCATCAGCGACTTGTCGTTTCGCACCTCGGTGTCGCCGAGCGTGACATCTCCGTTCGCCCCTTCGAGAGTCAGCCGGCTGATGGCCGGATCGGGCGCCTGCGTGAACCAGATCTGAACGTGGTGCGGCGACTCCGACACAACCGCGTCGGCCTCCGGCATCGTCTTCTGCACCGCCATGTGCGCCGACGCGACCGCCGCGGCGGCGACGATCAGCACGAGACAACACCCCAGCGTCTTCATCTTCCGCATGATTGTCCCTCCTTCAACCTTCCAGCGCCTCAGAAACCGACCTCCGCGCCAATGTACGCGCTTCGGCCGAGCTCCGCAATCCGCTGCCGCGTGAACGGATTGAACGAGTTCAGGTGATTGACGTAGTACTCGTCGGTCAGGTTCTGCACGCCGGCCCGCAGCGTCAGTCCGTCGGTCATCCGGACGCCGGCCATCAAGTCGATGGTCGTCCAGCCTGCGGTAGGCGCCTCGAGCCGCGTCGCGGCAACCCGCTCCTGCCCCGCCGTGCTCGTCACGAGCAGCTCCAGCCAGCGGGTCCTGGCCGGATTGTGGACATCGAGGGCGTACTGCTGCTCGAACGGCGGCACGCCGAACAACGGCTCGCCGAACAGCACATCCTCGGCCCGCACGTACGACCAGCCGCCCCGCAGGTCGATCCACGGCCCGGCGGCGGAGGTCGCCGTCAGGTCGAATCCGGCAAAGCGCGCCGCGTCCTCCTGCACGTAGCGGAAGAGCTGGTCCGGGCTGAGCGGCAGACGCCTGGCCAGATTCGGATCCCGCGCCACCGTGATGTAGTCGTCGACGTTGCGCAGGAACACGTCGAGGGTGACCGTCGCCTCCGCGGCGCGCAGCATCGTGCCCGCGTTGAGCTCCAGGCTCTTCTCGGGCACGAGATGCGGATTCCCCACGAACTCGGCCGCGGTCTGGAACTTCACGGCCGGGAAACGATCGGCATACCGCTCCAGGGCCGACGGGTTGCGCACGGCCCGGCCGGCGCCCAGCGTGATCAGCCAGTTGTCGGTCACGCGCAGGCTCGCGCTGGCTGCGGCGCTCACGTTCGTGTTGGCCTGCGCGAACCGGTCGCCCGACACCAGCGTCGCCGCACCGTGGCCGCCATGGCCATCCGTCCCCTGGCTGTGCATCCCGTGGCCGCTCGTCATGCCCTGACCGTGCGTCGTGCCGTGGTCGTGCGTGATGCCGTGGCCGGCGCCGTCGTCCGCGGGGCTCAGGCAGTGCGCGGTGACGCAGTGGAAGTGCCCGTGCACCTCGTGCAAGCCGTACCCCGGGATTGCGTTGCGGGCGAAGAACGACGTGACCTGCCCCACCTGCGCCTGTTCCCTGTCGACGCGCACCGTGGCGCCGATGGTGCTCCGTCCGCGGTCGACGACAACCTGCGCATACCCCCCGGCGTTGGTCAGCGTCGCGTCCGGCCAGACCGGATGCCGGTCATGGTGCACGTCGCCGGTCTCGCGATCGCTGATGGTCTGCGTGGCGTTCTGGTGCAGGCGGTAGGCGTCGAACCCCAGCTTGTAGCGGAGCGAACCCGTCTCCAGGGCGGCGTGGAACCGGCCGCCGATCGTGTCCGCCGATGTCGGCAGATCGACGCGGATGGGAAAGGGCGGCGTCCGGCTGTGATCGCGCAGCGCGGTAGGCTTGTTCTCGTTGTTCATCAGGTGGTCTTTGCGGTTCACGTACGCCCGGCCCACGATCTCCGTGAGCACGCCCGCCGCCGGCGTGTGCGAGAACTCCATCGCGTGCGATTGCGTTTCGAAGAAAGTCGCGTCGAGCAGGCGACCCGGGTAGTCGATGTCGTTCTGCTGCTGGAAACCGCCGCTGTACTCGAGGAGCGTCTCCCGGCCCAGGCGGGCGCCGAGGTCCCAGCGCGTATCGAACGACTCGTAGTCCCCCTCCACCGTGTCGCCGTTGCCGTCGGTGTAGTCCCCGCCCGTCCGCGTGTTGTGCTGGAACGTGAACCGGACCCGGTCGGAGCTGCCGTAGAGGCTGGCGAACCCGTCGTTGGCGTCGCCGTTGCCGCCGTAGTTGTAGCCGGCGCGGCCGCCGAGCCGGAATCCGTCCGCGCCGAACGCCGGCTTGAACGTCTCGGCCTGGATCGCGCTGAGCGTGCCCGCACCCCACGTCAGCGCATACGGCCCGCGCACCACGCGCAAAGACTGCAGCGCGTGCGGGCTGATGTGACTCAGGGCCGAGTCCATGCGGGCCGGACCCGCCGCGAACGTGCGGGTCCCGTCCACGAAGACGCCGATCTGCTCGGCGTACAGCCCACGGACCGACGGGTCGAGGTTGATCGATCCGCGACGCACCGCGGTGACCCCGGCATGGCTGCGGAGCGACCGGGCGAGGTCCTGGGCCACGCGCCGCTCGATCTCCGCCGCCGGGGTGACCAGCTCCGTCGCCACCTCCGGCATCAGGGCGCTGACGCTCACCTCCTGGGAGAACGAGCCCACGTCGAGCGTGATGGCGACGTCCACGACGCCGGGATCGGCCGTGAGCCGCTGCTCGTGCGTCGAGAAACCGAGCAGGCTCGCCTCGAGCAGATAGTCGCCGGCCGGGACGCCGTCGAACTCGAACCCGCCGGTCCGGTCCGTGACCGTCGACCCGACGAAGACACGCCCGGTGGTCCGCAGAACGATGGTGGCGCCGGGCAGCGCCAACCCCTGCGCATCGGTCACGGAGCCTGTCACCGCCCCGCGATCCTGGGCGTGCAGGGCCGTGGAAGCCGCCAGGCCCGCCAACAGGAGCGCCAGCAGCAGCACGCACGAGAGGCGGGCCGCCCCGCGCATACTGGAATGCACCGTATACACCTCGAAACCTCCAATGCACGCCGGCCAGCGGCGCAGCGCACGGGCCGGAACCCGGGCGCGGCCGGCGGCAGGCGCAACAAACCGCTACACGAACAGAAAACGAAAATGGAGCGGGCGAGCCGGCTCAGGCTCGCGGCGGTGGAGGTGAGGGGGCGACGGCCAGCGAGCCGGCGCTGTGGCTAGTCTCCGCGACCCGAACACCGCTCAACGGGTCGGACGCGAGTTCGAACTTGTCGGGTGTGAAACCGGTGAGGCCGACCATTCCGATGAGCGCATCGTCGAGGGAGTTGCAGCCGAGCATGCGCGGTTGTTGCTGCCCGGCGTCCGACTCGTCCGTGCGCCCGCCGCGCTTCATGGGGCACATCGCGCCGTGCTCGCCCCCTTCGCAGCAGGCGGGCATCGCGGTTCCGTCCGCGGCCATCACCGCCTGACAGCACAGCGCGGCGGGCAGCAACGCCAGGGCGGCGAGCTTCCAGACGATAACGGCGGCGACCGTGCCGCTACGGAACGCGAGAACCGAGCGCATACGTATCTCTCAAGGCGGCTACTCGATCATAACCGTCTCGGCACTGCGAGTTGTCTTCCAGACCCTGCCGCCCGATCGACAGTTCCTCCACGCGTCGGCTGGACGCTACTCTCACCTGCCTGCTTCACTGATCGGCGGCGCGCGGCACGTCACGCAGGCGTTCCTGGACCGTGCCCGGAATGCCCAGGTCCGTATTGGCGCCCAGCCGCCGCAGCAGCGCCGCGGTCTCCGGCCAGCTCTGGAACTGGAACGACTGCTTGGAACCCTCGGCCAGCCGGTAGGCCGTGCGCCCCTTGAAGTCGCGGGCGTCGATGTCCGCCCCCTGCTCCACCAGATACGTCACCACCTCGTCGAGACCGCGGAATGCGGCGCCGTGCAGCGCATTGAAGTCGGCCTCGTTGACCCGGTCGATCTCCGCGCCGGCCTCCAGCAGGACCCGGACCGCCGCCTCGGCGCTCGGCGACCGCGCGCCGCGCGGCTGCCGCGGCCGGTACGTCGACCGCCCGAGGCCCGCCGCAGCCATGAACGGCGTCGTTCCGTCATCGGTGGTCAGGTGCTGGTCGGCACCGGCGTCGAGGAGCGCGCGGATGATCGCGGCGCTGTCCCTGACGTAGTCGGCGGTGGCGCCCTCCGGCACGGTGGGCCGGTTCGCCTCGTGGGCCGCGACCCACAGCGGAGTGGCGCCGCGCAGATCGCCCGTCCCGCAGGCGAACGGCTCGAACGCACCCTTGCGCGGGTAGCCGATGTAGTCCATCAGCATCGCGGACGTTGTGATCCGCGCGTTCGGGTCCGCGCCGCGGGCGAGCAGCGCCTCGACCAGCGGCAGCGCACGGCTCGCGTGCAGGCCCCGGCGCCCGAACGGGCTGCGCCGGCGGCTGTCGCCATGGCTCCGCCGCCAATCGCCGTGCCAGGTGGTGACGCTGCCGGCCGCCGCGTGCAGGGCCCGCACCCCGCCCATCGAGCCGTTGGGATCCGCACCCCGCTCCAGCAGATGCAGCGCGAGAGCGTCGCGGCCGATGACGATGGCGTACACCAATGCATGTGTGCCGTCCACACCGGTTTCGTTCACGTCAACGCCCGCGGCGAGGAGCATGTCGGCCAGCGCCACGTCGCCGTTGTGCGTCGCGTAGAGCAGCGGCGTGAATCCGTCCGCGGTGGAGGCATGCGGGTCGGCGCCGGCGGCGAGCAGCGCCCGCGCGACGGTGGCGTGCGATTCCGCCACCGCCCACATCAGCGCCGTGCTGCGTGTCTCGGTCGTGGTCGCGTTGACGTTCGCTCCGTGTCGCAGGAGGGTCTCGACCACCGGCAGGTCGCCGGTCCGCGCCGCCGCCATCAGCGCCGTCAACCCGCTCGTCCGCGCCGCCCGCGTGCCGGCGCCGGCCGCCAGCAACCTCTCGACCATCACGAGGCTGGCGTTCTCGGCCGCCCGCTCGAGCGGCGTGACGCCGTTGTCGTCGGCCGCGTCGACGTCGGCCCGCGCGCGCAGCAGCAGGTCGACCATCTCCAGGTCGTCCCGGTGCACCGCCCACAAGAGCGCGGTGGCGCCGTCCGCCCGGCGCGCATCCACGTCGACTCCCTCGCCGAGGAGCGACCGCACCACCGCGGCATCTCCAGCCGCCGCAGCCGAGATCAGCCGCAGATCCTGTCCCGCGGCCGTGTGCGGCATGGCGGCGACGCCGAGCAGCAGCATCCACGGAAGCAGCCGCCGCGAAACCGTGTCGCCCATCGTTTGCCTCCTCGCCTTCGAGCGGGTGAATCGAACGACGCCGACCCCGCCACTATAAGCCATACGATAGGATCCGGATTCATGCCCTCCGTATACGAAGACACCTACCGACGCGCGCGGGAGAATCCGCGGGAGTTCTGGGCCGCCGCCGCGGAGCCGCTCTACTGGCACCGGCGCTGGGACACGGTGCGCGACGACGCGAACCCGCCCTTCCACCGCTGGTTCGCCGGAGGACGGATCAACACCTGCTACAACTGCCTCGACCGCCACATAGACCGCGGCCGCGGCAAGCAGCCCGCGCTGATCTACGACAGTCCCGTGACCGGCACGGTGCACCGGTTCACGTTCGAGGAGCTGCGCGACGAGGTGGCGCGCGTCGCCGGCGCGCTCGTTGCGCAAGGCGTGACCGCCGGCGATCGCGTGGTGATCTACATGCCGATGGTGCCCGAGGCGGTGATCGGCATGCTGGCCTGCGCCCGGATCGGCGCGGTCCACTCGGTGGTCTTCGGCGGTTTCGCGCCGAAGGAGCTGGCCGCCCGCATCGACGACGCGCAGCCGAAGCTGATCCTGTCCGCTTCGTGCGGCATCGAGGTCGACCGGGTGGTGCCCTACAAGCCGCTGCTCGACGCGGCCATCGAGTTGTCCTCGCACAAGCCCGAGCGGACGATCATCCTGCAGCGGCCGCAAGCCGAGGCGCCGCTCGTCGATGGCCGCGACCTCGACTGGCGCGCGGCGTGCGACGGCGCCGAGCCGGCCGACTGCGTGCCGGTGGCCGCGACCGACCCGCTGTACATTCTCTACACCTCCGGCACCACCGGCATGCCCAAGGGCGTGGTGCGCGACAACGGCGGGCACGCCGTCGCCCTGCACTGGAGCATGGAGCACGTCTACGGGGTCGGGGCCGGCGAGGTCTACTGGGCCGCGTCGGACATCGGCTGGGTCGTGGGCCACTCCTATATCGTCTACGGCCCGCTGCTGCGCGGCGCGACCACCATCCTCTACGAGGGCAAGCCGGTCGGCACCCCCGATCCCGGCGCCTTCTGGCGCGTGATCGAGCAGCACGGGGTCAACGTGCTCTTCACGGCGCCGACCGCCTTCCGCGCCATCAAGAAGGAGGACCCCGACGGCGCGCACCTGCACGAGCGCGACCTGTCGCGATTCCGGACCCTCTTTCTGGCCGGCGAGCGGTGCGATCCGGACACCCTGATCTGGGCGCGCGACCGCCTCGGCGTGCCGGTCATCGACCACTGGTGGCAGACGGAGACCTCGTGGGCGATCGCCGCCAACTGCGTCGGCCTGGGCACGCTGCCGATCAAGCCGGGCTCGCCTACACGGGCCGTCCCGGGCTATGACGTGCAGGTGCTCGGCGAGGACGGCAACGAGGTGCCGGCCGGGCAGATCGGCGCGCTCGTCGTGAAGCTGCCGCTGCCGCCGGGTTGCCTGCCGACCCTCTGGAACAACGACGACGGCTACCGGCAGTCGTACCTGTCGCGCTACCCCGGGTTCTACGTGACCGGCGACGCCGGCTACACGGACGACGACGGCTACCTCTTCATCATGAGCCGCGTCGACGACATCATCAACGTGGCCGGGCACCGCCTGTCGACCGGGGCGATGGAGGAAGTGCTCGCCTTCCATCCCGACGTGGCCGAGTGCGCGGTGGTGGGGGTGGCCGACGACGTCAAGGGCGAGATCCCGATCGGCTTCGTGGTCACCAAGGCGGGCGTCACGCGGGGAGCGGACGCAATCGTGCCGGAGCTGGTGGAGCGGGTCCGCGCCTCGATCGGCCCGGTCGCCGCGTTCAAGACCGCCACGCTCGTGCCGCGGCTTCCCAAGACGCGCTCCGGTAAGATCCTGCGCGGCACCGTCAAGAAGATCGCGGACGGCCAGCCGTACACGACACCGGCGACGATCGACGACCCGGCGATTCTCGACGAGATCACCGAGGCGCTCAGGAAGCTCGGCTACCCGAGGAACCCCGACCAGGAGTCTGCGCCGTAGAAAACGGGGCAGACTCCCGGACAGGCCCGGTTCGGCGGCAATCGGAGCCGGAGGCGGCCAACGGCTGGTCGTAGCGCCCAGAACACACGGAAACACTTGACCAAAAGGAAGACACTGCGATGGCCGTGAGTCCAATCCCCGAGGGCTACCACACCGTTACGCCGTACCTGGTCGTCACCGACGTCGATCAGCTCCTCGACTTCGTCAAGGCGGCTTTCGACGCCACCGAGAAGGAACGCATTCCCAGCCAGGACGGAGCGACCGGACACGCGGAGGTCACCATCGGCGATTCGTGCGTGATGATGGGCCGGGCACAGGGCGAGATCCCCGTGCTTCCCGGCATGCTCTATCTCTACGTACCGAACACCGACGCCACCTACGCGCAGGCGCTCGCGGCCGGGGCGACCTCGCTCCAGGAGCCGACGGACATGTTCTATGGCGACCGGAACGCCAGCGTGAAGGACCCGGCCGGCAACCTCTGGACGATCGCTACCCACAAGGAGGATCTGACCCCGGAGGAGCTGGCCGACCGCGCGAAGAAGCACATGCGCTGAGCTTGGCGCCTACCGCAGCACGGTGCTCATCGGCGCCCCCGCGTAGCCGGTCATCTCCAGGTAGCCCGACCCGGCGACGGGAACGCCGCCGCGCGTGCCCTGCACGTCGATGGCCCCCTCCCAGTAGGTGACCCCGGTGGACCGCCCGGTCTGCAACTCCTGGGCGTCGACCGCGGCGGTCACCTCCAGCTCGAGTCCGTGCGGCGGGATCGCGATGCGCCACGCCACGGGATAGGCGGCCCCGCTGGAGGGGGACGTCCATCGTCTGCCCGGTGTCAGGCGGAAGTCGTCTACACGCAGAGGGACCCTGCCCTCCGGTACCACCAGCGTGCCGCTCGACCGCCGGTCGCGCGCGCCGTCGATCCTGCGCATGACGTAGACCATCAGGTCGGTCCCGTCGTCGAGCTGAATCGAGAACCAGTCCCAGCCCGCCTGGGCCGGCTCCAGGAAGCTGGTCCCGAATTCGTGGTCCATCCAGCTCAGCCCCTCCACGTCGAACGTCTCGCCGCCGACCACGAGTCGGCCGGTCGTCCGCAGGCGCGTCAGCGAGTAGTAGTGGGAGGCGTTGCCCAATTCGGCCCCTTTCTGGCTGAAGCCGTTGACGCCGTGCAGCACGGGCGGTGCAGCCGGGTCCAGGCGCAGCTCGATGGCGAGGCCTCCGTCGTCGCTCGCCGCGGCGAGCCGGTGACTCCTGCGATCGCGTTCGTCCAGGGTGACGGCCCAGCCGTCGTTCCAGACGTGCAGCGTCTCGGTGCTCGCCCCGGCCCAGCCGATGCCGGCGCGGTTCAGCCGCTCGGCGACGTGGTGCGCGCCGCGGTCGACGTCGGTCACGGCGAAATGCGCCATGTACAGGTCGCGGACCGCCCAGCGGGACGGGTTGACGGGTTGCCGGTCGACACCGAAGCGAAAGAACGTGAGCTGGTAGCCGAACCGGCGGCCGTCCGGCGCGCGCAGGTTCCCGGTGTAGTACCACCACTCGATGCGATGGTCGGGATGCGCGGCGTGGTCGCGGGGAAAAACGAGTTCGTAGCCGGGATCCGCAGCCTTCCACATGCTTCGCTCGCCGCCGCTCTCTTCCTGGCCGACGGCATGCCCGCCCGACGCGAGCAGCGCGCCGGCCACGACCATGGTCCGCACGATGCCGCCGTCGATGCTCCGCCTTCGATCCTGTCTACGCATGTCGACAATCGTGCCATCCCGCGACGCCGGCGCGCTATTCCGGTGTGCCGGCGGCGTCTCCCAGCTCGAACCGCGCGGCCAGACGGGCCGGGTAGAGCCCGGCGAGCGCCGCCGCGGCCACGACGGCCACGGTCGCCTGGGCCAGGAATCCGACCGGCAGGTGGAACTGGATGGTCCAGCCGAAGCTCTGCACGTTGATCACGTAGATGAGTATCAGCGACAGGGCCAGACCGACCACGAGCCCCACCCCCTGCGTCAACGCTCCCAGCACGCCCGCCTCGATGACGATCAGGCGCCGGAGCTGGCGGCTGTCCGCTCCCACGAGCCGCAGCAGCGCGATCTCCCGCCGCCGCTCCAGCACGAGAGTCAGCAGCGTGGCGGCCATTCCGAACAGCGAGACGCCGATGGCGATGACCTCGAGCGCGTAGGTGATGGCGAACGTCGCATCGAAGATGCGCAGCACGGTGGCGCGCAGGTCCCCGTTGGTCGTGATGAAGATGCGCCGCTGCGGCCCGAGGGCGGCGCGCAGCTCGTCGCGAACCGACTCCGCGCGGGCGCCGGGCGCCAGGTAGACGGTCAGCCCGCTCGGCCGCTCCGGCCCGAAGTGGCGCTCGAAGGTGCCGGCGTCCATGACCACCAGCCCGCGGTCGCTGGAGTAGTCGAAGTAGACCGCCGAGACCTCGAACCGCGTCGGACCGGCGGGGGTGGGCAGGCGGATTGCGTCGCCGACGTCCGTGTCGTACCGCAGCGAGAATGCCTCCGAGACGACGACGCGGTCCCGTCCGATCGCGCCGGCCATCGCCGCCGTGCCGTCGGCCGGGGCCTTGAACTGCAACCCGCCGCGCTCGAGGCGCGTGGCGAACCGTCCCGCCCCCACGGTGATGGTCGAGCCCCCGTAGGGCATGTCCATCCCCATGAATCCGTCGATCGCCTCCACCGCCGGATGGCCGGCGATGAGGGCCTCGGTCGCGGCCGATATTCCCCCGCGGTCGGCATTGGGCGACTGCCGCGCGGTCGAGACGAAGAGGTCGGCCTGCAGGGTCTGTCCGATCCAGTAGACGACGGTCTCGCGGAAGCTGCCCACCATGATGGCGATCGCCGCCATCATGGCCAGACTGACGGCGAGCGCGGCGACCGAGATGGAGAGCCTGGGAATCGCGGCGCCCAGATTGGCATGGGCCAACCGGCCCTCCACGCGCAGCCGGCGCGCCATGACGGCCCCGCACGCCCGCCGGAATCCGAACAGCACCGCCGGCATCGCCATCCCGGCCCCCAGCACGACCGCCAGCGCGGCCAGCATCCCGAAGACCGGCAGCCCCCCGACCGGCCCCTGCGCCGCGAGCCAGGCGCCGGCCGCGAACAGCGCCAGCGGGCCGGCGATGAACCGCCGCCGCAGGCGCTCCCGTGCGTCCAGGTCGTCGTCGCCGCGCACCGCGGCCAGCGGGTCCAGCCGCGCCGCCTCGAGGGCCGGCGCCGCCGCCGCGACGAGAGCGAGGGGCAGGCCGACCGCGAACGCCAGAATCACCATCGGAGGCTCGAGCGCCGGCACCGTGGCCGACGACACGATCCAGAACTGGCTCACGGTCGAGGAGGTCAGCCGGACCGCGCCGTGCGCCAGCAGCCAGCCGAGCGGAGCGCCGAGGGCGCAGCCGACGATCGCGAGCGCGCCCGCCTCGCCCAGGAACAGCCCCACGACGGCGCCGCGGCTCGCGCCGAGCGTCCGCAGCAGACCGATCTCGTGGCGGCGCGTGATGACGGAGACCGATACGGTGTTGTAGACCAGGAAGAGGCCGACGAGGAGCGCGATCAGGCTGAGCGCGGTCAGGTTGAACTGAAACGCGCGCAGCATGCGTTCCACCTCGGCGCCCCGCGACGACGGGCGGCGGACCGCGATCCCGGCGGGCAGCCGGGCGGCAATCGCCTGCTCGGCCCGTGCGACGTCGACGCCGTCGGCCAGCCGCACGTCGACCCGGTCGACGCGCCCCAGGCGTCCGACGGCCCACTGGGCCGCCGCGATGTCCATCAGGGCGAAGCCGCCGTCGAGGACGCTGGCCGGCCCCTCGTCGCCGAGGATCCCCGTCACGCGCAGCGGCACCGTGCGGTCGCCGGCGAGCAGCGCCACCCGGTCGCCCACCTCCAGCCCGTGGCGGCGGGTGAACCGCCGGGTCAGGATGACCGACTCCGCATCGGTGAGCAGGTCCAGAAAGCCCTGCGTCGTCAACGTTCGCGGCGTGTCGCCGGCGACCAGCGGATAGTCTCTGAACGGGCGGTCGCGGAGGATGTCCACGCCGAGCAGGCGCACCGCCTCGAGGACCGGCTCCCCGCCGGCCGGTGCGACCTCCAGCAGCACGTCGGCATCGATCACCGGACTGACGAGGCCGTACTCCCGCAGCCATCCCAGGTCGGCCAGACGGGTCTCGTCGAGGCCGACGCCGGGCACGGCGATCTCCAGCGCCGTCCGTCCGGCCAGCGCGTCGAGGGCGGTCGAAAAGCCGCGCACGGAGCTGGCATTGGCGAGCTGGATGGCGACGACGACCGCGACGCCGACGGCGAGACTCGCCACGGTGGCTGCGCTCCGCAACGGCTGCTGCAGGAGGTTCCTGGCGATGAAGGCGCGGAACAGACCGGCGGGCGCCGGAGATGCGTTGTCGGGCGTCGACGGCCGTCCTCCCGTCACGGCTCCGAACCCGTCGAGCCCGCCGCGGCCAGCTCCGGGACCGGGGAATTCTCGTGCCCGTCACGCCGCGACTCGATGCCCGTGATGCGCCCGTCGCGCATCGCGACCGTCCGATCCGCCGCCGCGGCCACCGCCGCGTCGTGGGTGGCGAGCAGCAGGGCCGCCCCGGACCGGCGGTTGACGTCCTGCAGCAGATCGAGGATGCGCCGCCCGTTCCCGCTGTCCAGGTTGCCGGTCGGCTCGTCCGCGACGAGCAGGGCGGGCTCGTGCACGACAGCCCGCGCAATCGCCGCCCGTTGCGCCTCGCCGCCGGAGAGCTGCGCCGGCGCGTGGTCGAGGCGGTGCGAGATGCCGACCCGCTCGGCCCACTCCCCCGCGCGCGCCAGCGAGGCGGACGGCTCGCGACCGGCGAGCAGCAACGGCAACCCGATGTTCTCGGCCACCGTCAGGGTCGGCAGCAGGTTGAAGAACTGGAACACGAAGCCGACCCGCTCACGCCGGAGCCGGGTCAGCGCGTCGTCGTCGAGCGCGGCCAGCGAGCGTCCTTCGAGCCGCACCTCGCCCGCGGTCGGGCGGTCCATCGCGCCGCACAGGTGCAGCAGGGTCGACTTTCCGCAGCCGGAAGGGCCCACCACTGCGACGAAGGCCCCGGCCTCCAGCGTCAGGCCGACGCCGTCGAGCGCGGTGACGTCCGTGTCTCCGCGACGGTAGCGCCTGCACAGATCGCGCGCCTCGAGAACGGCCACTGCCGATCACGATACACGAGACGCGCCGCGCCGGGCGTCACCGGCGCGGCAGTGCGACGTAACCCCGCCGCGCCCGCACCTCGTGCTCCCCGCCCCGCACCCGGACCTGGATGCGGCGGTATCTCCCATCGGGCGGGCGGACGGGCGCGTAGGCCAGCGTGTACTGGTGGTTGAGCTCCTCGGCGATGCGCGCGGTGGCCGGGGCCAACTCCGGACTGTCGGAGATCACCTCCGCGTAGCCGCCGCTCTCGGCCGTGATGTCCCGCAGCAGACGCGCGTTGACGCGATCGTTGATCGGCCGCCGCTCGGGGGCGTCGATGCCGACGGCGTAGACGAAGGCGTCGCTCAGCCGTATCTGCCACCGCACGTCCTCCCGCGTGAAGTCGCTGGCGGTGTCCGACCCGTCGGAGATGAGCACGACGGCGGCGCGGTCGTGGGCCCGGACGGAGAACAACGGCAGCGCCATCATCAGGGCGTCGTAGATCGCGGTCGCCCCGTACGGGCGGACGCGCTCGAGCCGTCCGCGCAACCGGCTCGGGCCCAGCGTCCACGGCGCCTCCAGCTTCGGATCGTGGTTGAACACCATCAGGAAGACCTCGTCGCCCGGCTCGAGCAGGTCCACCAGGAAGCGCTGCAACGCCCCCCGGGCGTCGTCCATGCGCTGCCCGAGCATGCTCTGGCTGACGTCGAGGACCACGCCGAGGCTGACCGGAACCCTGCCCCGATCGAACTGGGTGATGCGCTGCGGCCGGCCGTCCTCGAAGATCTCGAAGTCGTCGCGGGTCAGATCGCCGACCAGGCGTCCCTCGACGTCGCGTACCGTGGCCGTCACCTTGACCAGATCGACGCCGGAACGGAACCGGGGTACAAGCGGCCGCTGCTCTTCAGCCCGCGCTGCACCGGCAGCGAGCGCGAGAAGCAGCAGCACGCCGGCTTGGCGGACGAAGGACGAGGATCGCGAGCCGTCGAACACGCGTTGGGCTCCCTCCGGGCCCTCCGGGCGCTGGCACGGCCATTATAATCACGGTTCCGTGAGCACGCCCTCCTACGTGCACGGCGCCGCCGACGTGCCCCTGCTGGGCGAGACCATCGGTGCGAACCTGCGCCGCACCGTGGAGCGGCATCCGGAGCTCGACGCCCTGGTCGTCGCCGCGCAGAATTTCCGGGCCACCTATCGGGAGTTCTGGGACCTGACCACGCTGCTCGCCCGCGCCCTGCTCGCCCGCGGCATCGCCCGCGGCGATCGGGTGGGCATCTGGGCGCCCAACCGCTACGAGTGGGTCGTCGCCCAGTATGCGACGGCCCGCATCGGCGCGGTGCTCGTCAACGTGAACCCGGCGTACCGCGCGCACGAGCTCGAATACACGTTGAACCAGTCGGGTCTGCGCCTGCTCCTGCACGCCCGGCGCTTTCGAGCCGCCGACTACACGGCCATCGTCGGCAGCGTCCGGGCCCGTTGCCCGGCGCTGACCGAAACGGTCGTCCTCGACGACGAATGGAACGCTCTGCTGGAAGAGGGAACCGGCGTCGACGACGCCGCGCTGGCCGCAAGGGAAGCGAGCCTGAGCTTCGACGACCCGATCAACATCCAGTACACCTCGGGCACCACCGGCGCCCCGAAGGGAGCCACCCTCTCGCACCACAACATCCTGAACAACGGCTACTTCTGCGGCGAGATCCTGCGCTACACCGAGGCCGACCGGGTGCTGATCCCGGTCCCGTTCTACCACTGCTTCGGGATGGTCATCGGCAACCTCGCCTGCACCACCCACGGCGCCTGCATCGTCGCGCCGGCCGAGAGCTTCGACCCCGCCGCCACGCTGGCCGCCATCGAGGGTGAGCGGTGCACGTCGATCTACGGCGTCCCGACGATGTTCATCGCGCAGTTGAACCACGCCGACTTCGCCCGGACGGACTTCTCCTCGCTGCGCACCGGCGTCATGGCCGGCTCCCCCTGTCCGGTCGAGGTGATGAAGCAGGTCCGCGAGCGGATGAACGTGAAAGAGATCACCATCTGCTACGGGATGACCGAGACGTCGCCGGTCTCGACCCAGACCCGCGTCGACGACCCGGTCGAGAAGCGGGTCGGCAGCGTCGGCCGCATCCACCCCCACGTCGAGATCAAGGTGGTCGATCCGGAGAGCGGCCGGACCGTTCCGCGCGGCGCCTCCGGCGAGCTCTGCACGCGCGGCTACGTCGTGATGCTCGGCTACTGGAACCAGCCGGAGGCGACCGCCGCCGCCATAGATGCCGCACGCTGGATGCATTCGGGCGATCTCGCGACGATGGACGACGAGGGGTACCTTCGCATCGTCGGCCGCATCAAGGACATGATCATCCGCGGCGGCGAGAACGTCTACCCGCGGGAGGTGGAGGAGTTCCTGTACACCCACCCGGACATCGAGGACGCGCAGGTCATCGGCGTCCCGTCGGCCCGCTACGGGGAGGAGGTGATGGCGTGGGTGAAGCCGAAGGCGGGCGCCGCGCTGACCGGCGAGCAGCTCCGCACCTTCTGCCACGGCGCCATCGCCACCTACAAGATTCCGCGCTACTGGAAGCTGGTCGACGCGTTTCCCATGACCGTCACGGGGAAGGTCCAGAAGTACCGGATGCGCGAGATCGCGACCGCCGAGCTGGAGCTCGAGGGCGCGGCCGGCATCGAGACCGCCTGAGCCTCATTCGGTGGGCAACGTGTAGTTGACCATCCAGTTGATGCCGAACCGGTCGGTCCACTGCCCGAAGTAGGCACCCCAGAACTGCTCCTGAAGCGGCATGATCACCGAGCCGCCCGCGGACAGCTTCGCGCACAGCTCGTCGCACCGCTCCCGGCTCTCCACATCGATGGACAGCGAGAAGTTGTTGCCGGCCGCGTGCGGGGGAGCGAAACTAGAGGTGTCGCTGCCCATCAGGACGCTCGAGCCGATCGGCAGCGCGACGTGCATGACGCGATTCTTCTCTTCCTCGGCGACCGGCATGTCCGGCGGTCCGTCGCCGAACGTCTGGAACTCGGTGAACTCGCCGCCGAAGACGGACCGGTAGAATTCGAATGCCTCGCGGCAGTTGCCATCGAACGTGAGATACGTATTCAGCGACATGCGTGCCCTCCTGCTGGCTATTGTAGGCGTAACGTTGCCGGCACCGTCCGCCGGCCAGATCGAGGCCGGCGCGGCGGCCGTCGACATCACCCCCGTACTGTGTGAAGACGCGGCGGCGGACGCCTCGGTTCCGCAGTTCGATGCGGACCGCGACTGCTTCCGGTGGATCCACCTGGCGGGCTTCAGTCCCTACGTGCCGTTTCGCGAAGGAAACCGGCTCGCCGAGGGCGTACACGACCCGATCTGGGCGCGCGCGCTGGCGCTCCGCGACGCCGGCGGCGAGACACTGGTGCTCGTCGCCGCGGACCTCCCCGGCCTCGGCCGCAAGCACACCGGACCCGTGCGGCGCCGGGTCGCCCGCGAGCACGGGATCCCGGAGAGCCACGTCATCCTGCACTCCACCCATACGCACTCGGCTCCCGACGCCAGCGGCTACTGGTCCACCTTGATGGCCGGCCACAACCGGCGCTACACGACCGGGCTTCGCGAGTCGCTCTACACCTCGATCGAGAGGGCGCTGCGGGCACTGCGCCCCGCGACGCTGACGACCGCGACGACCACCCACGTCGCGTGCCAGGATGCCGCCAGCGGCCGCCTGAAGACGGAGGACGACTGCCGCCTGCCCGCCATCAACAACGAGATCGACGATCCGTCGGCCGCGTACGACCGCTTCGTCCTGCAACGCGACCTCCGCGACCCCGTCACCGGCAACACGCGCGTGGTGGCGGCGGAGTTCAGGGCAGCGGACACGGGCGAGACGATCGCCACCCTGGTCAACTGGCACAACCATCCCGACACGCTCGGGAGCGGCAACCGGCTCCTGTCGAGCGACTATCCGCACTATCTGCGGGAGTACCTGGAACGCGCCAGGGGCGGGGTCGCCGTGTTCGTGGCGGGAACGGTCGGCAACCAGATGAGCGGCCTGCGCGGCACGCCGGTCCCGCTGTGGGACGCGGGCGGCCGCCGCGTCTTCGAGACCGCGCCGGACGGAGGCGAGCGGCCCGTGCTGGTCACCGACGGCTGGGAGAAGATCCGCTCGACCGGCTACGAGATCGCGCACGCGGCAGGCGCGGCGCTCGACGCCGCGGAAACGCTGGCGACCCCCGACCTGGCCGTCGCCAGCGCCTCGTTCGACACCCCGATCGACAACGTCATCCACCTGCTGGGCACCTGGTCGGTCTGGCACCACGACGTCGAGCCGCCCGACCGGCTGCGCTACCGCTGGCCCGACTGCTGGGGGCCGCTCGGCTGCGTACGGGGCGAGGTCGCCCTGATCGAGGTCGGCGACCTGAGCCTGCTGACCGCCCCGGGCGAGATCGATCCGGCGTACGCGCTGGGCCGCCCGCAGCACGTCGCCGACTACGGACCCGACTGGGGCACGTGGCGCTTCCCGGCCATGGCCGGCGTCGACCGCCTGATGCCGGGCCGCCACCACGGCTTCATCGGATCGGCGCAGGACTATCTCTCGTATCTCGTGCCGCGGGCGGACAACACCGGTTGGTGGAACTTCGATCACCCCAATCACTACGAGGAGTGGGTGACCATCGGCGGACGGTTCGGCGAGGACGTCCTGCGCGCCTGGCAGGCGTTGCTCGCTGCGCGCGGCGCGGTGCGGGATGGCCCTGCCCGCCTCGACCACGACCGGGGGCGAGGCGCCGCACGGTGAGACCGGGACCGTGGAGCGCGCTCGAGCGCGCCGCGTACGACACCTGCGAGCCCGACGTCGCCGCGTTGCTGGTGCATCCCGGCGAGACCCTGTCCGGACTCGCCGTCCTGGCCGCGGCGGTCGTCTCCTGGCACGAAGTCCACCGCTCGCCTGTCGCGGGACCGGCACGCTTCCTCCCGGCGATACTGGCCCTGCTGAGCGCCGCTTCGATGCTCTTCCACGCGACGTTCGCGGCCGTGTTCCAGCAGCTCGACCTGGCCGCGATACCGCTGTTCACCGGCCTGCTGCTGGCGGCGGCCCTCGTGCACGAGGGCTACGTGGAGCGTGATCGATGGCCGGCGCTCTTCGCCGTGTTCGCCGGCTGCGGCGCCGTGCTGCCCTTCATCGCGACAGTGGCGGGCTACGTCGTCGTCACCGCCCAGGCCGCGGCGCTGATCGGGCTGTGGTGGAAGCTGGCCCGCACGCAACCGGCCATCCGCACCGACCTGCGGCGGACGGTCGTACTCCTCGTCCCCGCTGCGGCGCTACTCGCTCTGGGCCACGCCGGCATCGCGTGCACCGGTACCGGGCGTGCCTGGGCGCACCTGGCCCAGCCCCATATCGCCTGGCACCTCGCGTCGGCCGCCGCCTGCGTGTTCATCGTCCGTATCGAGCTTGCCCTCGAACGAGACGCGGTGTGGCTTCGGTCGTAGACCTCCGGCCGCGCGGAGCCGTCAATCGACGCTCCCGTCACCCCTCCTCCGCTCGGGCTCCCTCTCCCTGTGTACTGCGACCATGCGGCCGACACCGAGCCACCATCCGGCAAGCGTCAACGGCAGGAGACAGGCCACCCCCCCGCCGAGTGCGCCGGCCGCGAACGCGGCCGCCCCGGCGGATCCGGCGGAGAGCCTGACCACGAGCGCCAGCAGCACGCCCCCGGCCGTACCCGCCGCACCGAACACCAGCGCGCCGGCACCCGCCCGGCCGAGGGCCCGGGCGGCGCGGGCGCCCCCCGGGGGGGTCGGGGGGGGGCCCTGGCCCCGGGGCCCCACCGGCGCGCCCCGGGCCGCACCCGCCGCACCGAACACGAGCGCGCCGGCACCCGCTCGGCGCCAGCCGCTGCCCCCGAGCGCGAGCCCGCGCACACCCCCCCCCCCCCAACCAGGGCCGCCCGGGCCCCCCCGGGCCCCCAGCCGCTGCCCCCGAGCGCGAGCCCGAGCACACCCAGCAGCGCATGAGACACCGCCAGAGCCGACGCGAAACCCACGAGCAGCTCGGCGAGCCGCTCGACGCCGCTCAGGGCTGGCAGGCTGGCGAGAATCAGGAGCGGGATCCACAGCGTCGCTCCGAAAGCCGCGCCGAACGCCAGCCGCCAGCGCAGCCCGGAGCCGAGCGCACCGCCCGCCACGACGCCGCCCGCCACGCAGGCGAGCAGGACGACGGCAATCGGCCGCAGGACCGTCGCGCCCCGATAGAGATCGAGCGCGCCGAGCGCCGGTAGCAGCAGGAGCGGCGGGGCCAGCGACAGGAGCGCCCCGGCGGCGAAGGTCGCGGCCGTCCGGCCCGGCCCCGGTGGATGTGGCTCAGAAGTCAATGTCGGAGAACGCGGCGCCGACCCAGTGCTTCGGCCTGCCGTCCACACCCTCGACCGGATTGAGTGCATAGCCGAGGGCGCACCGGACGCGCCCCCCGCCCACCCCCGCGCCCGGATGGAGGGCATAGCGGAGGCCGACCCGGCCGCCCCCGCGGCGCGCGAGCCGGTGGCTGCCGACGAGCAGGCTGACGCCGACGCCGGTCCGCAGGTCGCCGACATCCACGGGGCGCCCGGCCGGCCAGACGAAGCCGCTGTCCACGAATCCGGCGACGCCGAACGAGAACAACTGCCAGACGTCGTCAGCGAAGAAGACGCGTTCCTCCGCCGAGAGCAGAAGCGACCGGGTGCCGGTGAACTGGCGCACCGGATAGCCGCGCAGCCCGGTCTCGGCCCCGAGCCGGAGCTGGATCTCCGGGTCGAAGTCGTGGCCATGGGCGTAGTCGAGCTTGCCGACGAACGCGGTGCGCGACGAGTGCTTCCGGAGGTAGCGGGCGTTCACCGCCGCCACCGTGTTCCGCCACCCGCCCCGCTCACGCCGCCCGTCGAACCCGACGCCGAGAATCACGAAGTGATCGTCCCGAAGCTGCAGCCCGTGCCGGTGGCCGGCCGAGACGAACACCGCCTCCCGCCCGCCGAACGCGGGCGCCGAGAGCCGCAGCACCGCGTGCGACTCGGTGCCGAGGTTGAAGTCCTCGGTCCGCTCGAACTGGTTCACGTGCGTCAGCCGCACGAACCGGTGGCTAACCGATCGCAGACCGACCTCCGGACCGGTGTAGTCCCGAAGATCCTCTCCGACCTGAACCTCGTGCGCGCGAAACCCACCGTGCATCCGGACCGCGTGATTCGGGCCGCGCAGCAGCGCGCGCCCCAACTCGAGGTCGACGAACTCGCCGCGCACCGGCAGCCGTTCCACCTCCACACCGTGCTCGACGATGGGCTCGGTGAGCGCGACGCTCACCACGCCCGCCGAGAACGCCCACGGATCCCGGAGCGAGAGATACCCCCGATCCAGGGTGAGGAGCCGTTCGTGACCGTCGCTGAGGCCCGCTACCGACGCGGCCAGTCCGACGTTCGATCCGAGCAACTGCGGGTCCTGATAGCGCAGGCGATCCGTCACCCGATCGAGATTCTGCCGATGCGAGACCGTGATCGACTTGCCGAAACCGAGAAAGTTCTTCTCCGAGGCGCCGATCTCCCAGATCGTCCGGTTCTGGACCTGCGAGAAGTCCAGGCGCGGCGCGAGGGACCAGCGGTCCCATGTCGTCACCAGGACGTCGACCCGCTCCGGTCGCCCGTCCAGGTCTTCGTCCACCTCCGCCGTCTCCACACGCGCGTCGCGCAGGAACCACAGAGCGCGCAGGTTGCGCTCGGTCTGGTCGATCAGCTCGCGGTCGAGCGGGTCGCCGGTCTCGAAGAGAAGCTCGCGCCGGATGATGTGATCGCGGGTACGGACGTGCAAACGGTTGGCGATCCGATGGGGCGCGAACAGACCGCCGCCGCGCTCGTCGAAGACCTCGCGGCTGGAGACCTCGATGACGCCGATCGGTGGCGCCGGCGGCTCGGCCTGCGCCACCTGGCCGGGCGCGTCTGCGGCCAGAAGCAACGAGGCCAAGGCCAGCAGCGCGGCGATCCGGGCCGGGCGCGGGTTCATCGGCAGATTTTGCGAAATGGGCCAACCTGGAGGCATGGCTACTGGATACACCGTCGTCACGCAACTCACCGCGGACTGCTCGCCTGCCCCCGCGCCGGAGTCTCGCTCCCGGTGCCGCATCCGCCAGGTCCAACCCGGGCTGAGAATGCGGTGAAAAAAGAAAACCCCGAGCGCCCGAGGCTCATGAAGAGCCCCGGACGTCCAGGGTTTCGATATCGGGCCCCGCAGGGGACCGACGCGTTCGTTCGGAACGAAGCGCGCCCTATTCGGGCTCGGTCGGGTCGCGGCCGTCACGCGGCGCGCCGGTGCCGGACGAACCCATGAACAGCTTGCGGCCGTCTCGGAAGGTCAGGTCGCGGCCATTGCCCTTGTTCGAGCCGTCCTTGGCCTGGTAGCCGTCCACGATGATCTCGGTGCCCGGAAGCAGGGACTGACGATTGAAGCCGCGGCGGAGCAGCGTGTTCGGCGTGCCGCCCTCGACCATCCAGACGGTCGTCGAACCGTCGTCGTTGGTCACCTCAAGATGGACCCACGCGTGCGGGTTGATCCACTCCATCCGGACGACCACGCCTTCGAGGTGGATCGGCGCGTCGGCGTCGAACTCTGCCGAGAACGCGTGATGGGCCACCACGGGAACGGCGGCCGCGGCCATCGCAATGGCCACGATCGTAAGGACTACCTTTGCTCGCATCGGTTTCGCCTCCTGTTTGACAGCGGAACTGGTTTCGGCATTATCGCCAACTTCTACGTGTTCGTCAACCGCATCGACCCCAAGTCGGACTCTCTACCGGGGGCCGGGCGCCTCACCCTCGTAGGCCGAGCCGTAGCCGCTCGGGCGGTAGGTCGGCGTCAGGTCGGGGTCCTTGCGGAGGTGCCCGTACATCAGCTCCTCGGCGAACTCCACGCACTTGTACTCGAGGAGCTGCATGTTCTCGTCGATCCGGCGGTAGAGCGGCAGGCTGAGGCTCCAGGGCCGCGTGTAGGTCTCCGGGTCTTCGATCGTCGCCTCGTAGTTCAGATGGTAGGGGCTGGTCGCGGTGTACCTCTCGACGACGCGAATCTGGTTGCTGTGGTGGTTGCCGTTGCGGTCGAGCCAGGTGTCGGGCATCTGGGCGGTCACGTCGATGACCAGGGACTCACCGTCGAACGAGCCGAGCGAGTGCCCCATCCAGGCGTCGACGGGCGCCTCGAAGTCCGGCCGGTTCATGTAGACGACGCGGCTGGCGCTGGCGAACTCGTAGGCGAAGAGGATGTATTCCTCGGTCTGCACGATCTGGAACGGATACGGCTGGTAGGTCGCACGCGGGATGCCCGGCATGTAGCACTTGGCGGCGGGATCGCGCTCGACCCAGTGCTGCGCGTTCTCCTGCTGGATCGCCCGCGCCGCGGCGGTGTAGGGGATCTCGCCGCCCTCGACGATGCCCAGGCCGCCGGGAACCGAGAAGATGGCCCCGAGCTCGACCACCGGGCCGTGGCTGGCCGCGTGCGGCTCGATGTTCCAGTGGTGGGCACCGATGGCCTGCCAGATCCCGTTCAGGTCCGGCACGTCGAAGGCCGTCCGGGGCGCCATGTAGTCCTGGCCCGCCACGCTCGTCGCGCCGACGGAGAAGACCATCGCCAGCGCCAACGCCCCGGCGGCCGCCGTGGCAATCATCTTGCCGTTGAACCTCTTCAGATTTCGCATTGAGGATGTCTCCCCGCCACGACCGCCACACCGGATGATGTCGCGAGCCGCCAGCAGACTGGTCCGGGACCCTCCTCCTCAGAAGGGCCGGAACGTGTTGACGAAAGTGGGCGATCTATACATGCGGCCTGCGGGCGCTGTCAAGGCAATCCGTCAGCCGCGCCTACGAGAGCAATCCGATGAGCCGTGCGCCGACGGCCACCCCGGTCCACACCGCTATCGAGAACATGCCGGCGGCCTTCGGCCAGACCGGTCCGAGCTTCGCTTCGTCCATGCTCGCCAGCCGCCGCCGGACGGTAAAGGCGAAGATCAGGCCGAGCACGAGCAGCTCCATCTTCCACCAGAAGAACGGGCTGTAGTACTGCTTCATCGCCGTCGACATCACCGACGGCCAACCGGTTATGAGGAGCGCGACCAGTCCCCAGACCATCCACGGCATGGCGTCTTCCGACACCTTGGCCAGGGGCACACGGGTGAGCCCCACGCCGAGCAGCCGCAGGTCGACCACCAGGATCGCGCCGGCGAACACCGCCAGGGCGATCAGGTGCATCACCTGCACGATCGGCGAGAACCACGTCTCGTTCAGGATGTACGCGCTGAACGCGTGCTCCTGCATCCAGAGGAAGAACGGCTGCAAGGACATCTTCTAGCCTCTCAGACCCAGGTCACGCCACCACTGCGGCACGAGATCCTGATAGGCGATCATCCGGCCCACGACGATGATCGAAGACCAGAAGGCGATCGAGAGTACACCGGCGACCTTGGCCCCGAACGGCGGCGACGGATCGTTGTCCCACTGGTCGACCGTCTGGTACGTGGTCGCGTGGAAGTACCACATGTTGAGTCCGGCCAGAATCAGCAGCAGGTTCTTCGTCCAGAAGTAGAAGTTCGAATAGAACCGCATCGGATCGCTCCACAGCAAGAGCAGACCGGTCACGATGCTGATCGCGAACCCGACCATCTGCCACGGAAACAACCGCTGCTGGACCTGTGTGATCGAGCTGTTCAAGTTGCCGACACCGGCCAGCCGCAGGTCCATCATCATGATCAGGCCCGCGAACATGCACATCCCGATGACGTGCGACGTGAGCATGATCGGATAGGCGTTGAGCGACTCGCGCAGGGCGACGCTCGACTCCATCGCGCCAACCCATTCGAACCAGCTTCGCATGCGTCAACTCCTCCCTGCGCGGATCGGTCGGGTGAACCGCAGCGCTCCGCTCAGTCAGTCTTCGGCGGGGGGAGTGCAACGCGGCGTGGGCGGGTCCGTGTAGCTGTCGCGATAGACGCCGTGGCAGTTCGAGCAGGCCTCGGCCACCTCTCCCGTCATGAGGATGACGTCGAAGTCGTCGTACACGCGCGCCTGCGCCCACTCGTAGGCCGTCTGACCCGCCGCCCGCAGGCCGGCGACGTACTGCTTCCAGTCGTCGCGCTCGACGGGAGCCGGCGCGCCGATGCGCCCGGCCTCCTCCTCGTTGAGCTCGCAGTCGCGCGGAAGCTCGATCAGGTTGGCGGCCTCCACGAGCGCGACGGCCGCGTTCTCAAGCGCCTCCCAACCGGTGTAGATGTTCGCGAAGCGCTCACTGGTGGAGTCGCCCTCGACCGCCTCGACCGGGTCGTCCGGGTTGTTCGTCTGCGCGTCGAACAGAATATTCGAGTTCGGGAAGAGGATGCCGCGCATCACCTCCGCCAGATCGCCGAACGGCTGCGGTTCCTGGGCGCCGGCCGTTCCGGCGGTCAGCAACATCACCATGAAGACGACGCTCGGTCCACGCATTCGATCACTCCTTCGGTCCGGTGAGTCATCCTGGCGGCCGGCATCAGGCCGGGCGGCCAGGGCGCGCAGTGTACCCCGTCGCCCGTGAACGGGTCAACCACGAACGCGGCGCCGCGGAGCAATCCCGGCCGTCGCTCCGGCCCGGTATAGACTGATGTTCGGATTCACTTCGAGGAGGAGGCGTGACGATGCCGAGTCATACACGAGTGGTGGCCGTTCTGGCCGCCTGCTGCGCCGCTTTCGTGCTGCTCGCAGCCGCCGCGCCGTCCGCGTCGACCGCGGCGGAGGCCGTGCAGGAACCTGCCGCCGAGGTGCCGGAGAACCCCATCGAGGCTACCGAGGAATCGGTGCGGGCCGGCCTGCGGGTCTACGGCCGTTTCTGCCGGTCGTGTCACGGCGTGCGCGGCGACGGCCGCGGCCAGAACCCGTCGCCGGGGACGCGGCCGGCCAACCTCGTCGACGACGAGTGGGTGCACGGCGACAGCGACGGCGAGATCTACAACGTGATCCGCCAGGGAGTCCCTCCCAACTACGACATGGATGCGTGGGAAGGCCGCATCACCGGCGACGAGATCTGGCACGTGGTCAACTTCCTGCGCGAGCTCGCCGCGCGGTCGCGGTGAGCCGCCAGCGAGCCACCGCGCGTCGCACGCGCCCGCACCCGATCCAGAGACCGATGCCGCTCGACGCCAGGCCGCCGAGGCTCAGCACGATCACTCCGAGGTCCCAGAGCGGCCGGCGGTCGTACCAGAACGCGAAGTCGAGGCTGTGCAGGCCGTTGAAGAGCCACCGTTCGACGCGGGTGAACCGGTGCTCGCGGGCGACTACCCGGCCCAGCGCGGGATCGACGTAGACCCACGTCTCCAGGGGATCGCCGAACTTGACGCGCAGCACCGGCAGCGGCGCCTCCCGCCCTCGCGAGTTGCCGCGCGCGTAGTAGTAGGAGTCGTACTCGGCCAGCAGCGCGGACTCGACCACCGGCTCGGCGGGCACCGCCGCGGTCAGCCGGGCCAGCAGCGGCTTCACGGCGAACGGCTCCCTGCGCACGGTTGCCGTGTCGGCAGCTACGAGGATCGGCCCGGAATCGACGTCGCCGCCCGCTCCTGCGCCCGCACGCGGCCGCGGAGCCGCTCCGGCCCCCGCAGGGTCATGGCGCCCGACGCGCACCAGGTAGTAGGGATCGTCCTGGATGCGCAGCAGCTCGATCTCCTTCACCGGACGCCCGCCGGCAATGCGGGCCAGCGCCCCGGCCTCCGGAGCGGGATAGCGCGCCAGCTCCAGCGGTCCCCCGGACAGCGCGTCCCCGGGAATCTCGAGGCCCCGAGCGCTGGTCCAGGCGAAGGGCTCCATCGACAGCAGGCCGCTGAACACCCAGGTCAGCGTCACGAGTCCGAAGACGACGCCCGTCAGGTAGTGCCAGCGCATCCAGCCCGCGTAGGGGATCCGCGCGCGGAGACCGCCGGAAGAGCGGGTTTCCCCGTGCGGCCGGCGCCACCGGAACTGCGTGACGCCCAGCGCGAGACCGAGAACGGCGAGCACGCACCCCAGGGTCGCCGTCCAGACCACGACGTCGTACCAGAGCGGCTGGTTCGCGCGCAGCGCCGTGAAGTAGAGCCAGTGCGGAATCGCGCCGACCCAGGCCAGCACCCGGCTGCCGCGGGTGGTAAGCATCACCACCTCGCCCGTCCGCGGCGAGACGTAGAGCTCGGTGCCGGCCTCGTCCGCCACCAGGACCTTGTGCAGTGGGAGCGCGCTCCGCTCGACCAGCGTCCACTGGTCCGGCTCCGTGAGCGTGCCGGCATACTCGACGGCCTCGCGGGGCCGGCGAGTGAATCGGCTCGCCACGGCCGCGGCCGCCGTCGGCCCCACCCCCTCGAGACGCTCCCCGGTGTCCGCGAATACCGTCACGCCGTCGAACCGGTAGGCCGGCCGGCCCATCAGTGTCAGCAGCGAGGCGCTGCGCGGCGTCGGCGACAGGTACGCCCGTCTGGCCGCCGCGGCCGGGGCCAGCGCGACGCGGCCGAAATCCAGTTCCGCAAGCCGTTCGAGCCGCAGCTCCGGGGTCAGCCGCGGCATATCCCGCGTGTACATCATCACGATGCCGGACGCGAACCAGACGACGAAGAGGGCGCTCAGCGGAATGCCCAGATAGCGGTGGATCAGGATCAACCACCGGACGACCGATCCGGATCCGCGGCGTGGTTCGTTGCCTGTCACGGAGCACCTCTCCGGGGACCTGTCACGGGCGCGGGATACGCAGGCGGCCCAAGTGGCATCGCCCCGGGACACGGGCGCGAAGCCGCCAGGCGAGAAGCGTGGTCACTCCGCCGCACCATGCTCGTTTCCCGGCAACGTGATGCGGAAGGTGCTTCCCCGCCTCTGCTCCCGCTCGTAGCTGAGCCGCCCGCGATTGGCCTCGACAGCCCAGCGGGCGATGGCGAGCCCGAGCCCTGCCCCGTCCCCGCCGTCCAGCGTCCCCCCGCCGTCCGTTGCTTCGGACCCCGCCACGCGGTAGAGGCGGTCGAACAGCCGGGGCGCATGGTGCTCCGAGACGCCGGGGCCGGTGTCGCTGACCTCCAGTACCGCGCTCCCGTTCGCGGCCGAGACCCGTAGCTCGATCTTCCCGCCGGCCGGCGTGTACTTGATGGCGTTGTCCACGAGGTTTATCACCGCCTGGCGCAGCACGATCCGGTCGCCCCGGCATGTGGGGCGGCCGTCGCGCACGACGACCAGCGCCTGCTCCCTCTCCTCGGCCAGCACGCCCAGGTGATTGGCGACGTTGTCCGCGAGCTCGGCCAGGTCGATCGCATCGCGGGCACGGGTCCGATCGCCGCTGTCCGCGCGCGATACGGTCAGGAGCCGATCGACGAGGCCGCTCAGCCTGTCCGCCTCCTCCAGCATGCTCTCGACCACGGCGCGGTACGACGCGGCGTCGCGCGGCTCGCGCAGAGCGACCTCGCCGACGCTGCGAATCCCCGTCAGCGGCGTCCGCAGCTCGTGGGACACGTTGGCGGTGAATCGGCGCATCTGAGTGAACGAGGAATCGAGCCGGCCGAGCGTCTCGTTGAACACCCCGGCCAGGCGGCCCAGCTCGTCGTCGGGGTTGTCGATGGGCAGCCGCTCGCCCAACCGTGAAGCGGTGATGGCGCGCGCCCGCTCGGTCATGCTCGCGATGGGTTCCAGGGCGCCCCGCGCCAAGTAGTAGCCGCCGAGCCCGGCCGCGGCGACGCTGAGCGGCAGCCCGAGCAGCAGCACGAGCGCCAGCTCGCCCACCTCCTGGCGCATGAGCGCCTCGGACCGGCCAACCTGGACGACCACCGGATCGGCGCCGATGACGGTCCGCCGTCCCAGTATCCGGAACGGCGCCGGCTCACTCGCGACGGAGACGATGCGGCCGTCCACGTGATCGAGCAGCGCCTCGCTCTCCGGCACCGGCAGCCGGCGGGCGACCGCCGTCCGGTAGATCAGCGCGCCGTCGAGGCTCCATACCTGCAGCCAGGGACTCTCCTCGCTCCACGGATCCCCCTCGAACCAGGAGAGCGAGCCGTCGGGCCCCCGCTCGGCCATCCCCGCGGCCCACCGGAAATCGCTGCGCAACCGCGCGTCGAGCGCGCGCGACGCGTTCCGCGTCACAATCAGCAGCACCGCCGCCGCATAGATCGCGAGCACGACGACCATGACCCCGACGTGCCACGCGGTGAGCCGGACACGGAGCGTGCGCGGAAGCCGGGACGCGATCATGTCCCCTCCGCTTCGCGCAGCACGAAACCGACGCCGCGCACCGTATGAATCAGCCGGACCGGCTGATCCGCATCGATCTTCCGGCGCAGCCGCGAGACGTGCACGTCGATGACGTTGTCGAGAGTGGTGCTGCGCGCGGTCTCCCGCCACACCACGCGGGCGAGCGTGTCGCGCGAGACGACCTGCCGCGCGCACCGGGTCAGGTGCAGCAACAGCTCGAACTCCTTCGCGGTCAGCTCCACTGCCCGGCCGGCGCGCGTCACCCGGCGCGTCGCGCAATCGACGACGAGCGTATCGACGGTCAGGCGCTCGACCTCGGCGGGCCTGCCCCGCCGGGACACGGCGCGGATGCGGGCCAGCAGCTCGGCGAAGGCGAACGGCTTGACGACGTAGTCGTCCGCGCCCGCATCGAGCCCCACCACGCGGTCCTCGAGCGTGTCGCGCGCGGTCAGAACAACCACCGGCGTCTGGAGGCCGCGGCGCCGGACCGCCGAGAGGATCTCGATGCCGTCCCGGCCGGGCAGACGCAGGTCGAGCAGGATGAGGTCGAAACGGTCCGTCGTCAGGCGAAAGAACGCCGCCTCGCCGGAGGTCTCGACGACCACGTCGTAGCCCTCGCCCTCGAGCCCCTGGCGGAGCGCCTCGGCCACCTTCCGCTCGTCCTCGACCACGAGCAGGCGCAACGGCCGCGCCGGCGGCGCCGGACGCGGAGCGATTCCGGGCCGCGGCAGGCTCGCGGTGGACGGCATCTGTAGCAGCTTATCGGCCCACCCGCCGCAAACGAAAAGATTTCAGACGATCTTCAGGATTCACCCGCCCAGGGCGTACTATTATTGTTGAGTTGGTGCCGCTTGCATCGCTTCACCGCGCAAGGATGCGACGACGCCGCCAGGAGAATCCGCGTCGTCCGCAGTGGAGAACGGCCATGAAGTGGAAACTGCCCGTTCTGATCGCCGCGTGCCTGACCCTCGCATCCGGAGCCCACGCCAACCCGGGCCACGTGGCCGCGGGAGGCTCCGAGCCGCCGGCACTCGGCGGGGGCGGCCACCACGCCATCGGCGAGATCTACGACGAGGAACGGATGATCGTCCTCGCCGGCGAGGTCGAGTCGTTCCTGTTCGGCAATCCGCATTCGCTGCTCCACGTGCGGGTCGTGGACGAGGGCGGGCGCGTTCGCACCTGGGCCGTGGAGTGGCGGGCCGCCAACCGGCTTTCGCGCGCCGGGCTGACCGGAGACGCGCTCGCACCGGGGGATCCCGTAGCGCTGTGCGGACACCCGGGGCGCGATCCCGCCGCCTACCGGCTTTACCTGCTGAACGTGGCGCGGCGCGCGACGGGTTCCGATTCGGGTGAGATGCGCGAGGCGCTCTGCGAGCGAGAGGCCAGCGCTGAAATCGCCGAATTGCCGCTGGCCGCGTTCTCACGCTGACGCGCTGCCGGTCTTTCGGCACCAAGCCCGCGCCGGTTGGAGTCTCGCGCCCGCGAGACTCCAACGCGACCCGTCAAGGTCGGGCCGCGGGCCGCCCGCGGCTCACGGGATGGTACGGCCGCGCTGCTCGTCGCCCACCCAGTAGATGTTGTGGCAGTTGTTGCAGGCGTTGTAGACCACTTCCCCGCTGTCGAAGATGGCCTCCGGGTCCTGCGCCCGCGCGGCCTCCAGGGCCACCGCCGCCGCGTCGATCATCTCCTGCGAGAACACCATCCACTGATCGTCGTCGCGCGGGCGGTTGCCGAGCATCAGCAGGTTGCCCGATTCAATGAGGGTCATCGCGGCCCCGGTCACGGCGAGCCATTCCTCTTCGGTCTCCGGCTCCCAGTGGTTCTCGCCGTTCTCGTCCCAGATGGTGCCGACGGCGTCCCAGAGGGCATCGGCCGACGCGTCGATCATGCCGGCCATCAAGTCCCGGGTGGTATGGCGCATGTCGAGCGGCGGTCCCGCCGGCTCTTCCGCCGCACAACCGGTGATGAGCAAGGCGCCGGCCAGCAAGAGTCCACAGGTCGTTCGCATGTCGTGTCCTCACCTGCGCATTGGTGATGCGCGAGAGCGCTGCCCGGGCGAGGGCAACGGCTGGGCTCCACGGATCTCGGGAACATGGTACGTGGCCCGCTCCGGGGAGGCAACCCGCGTGGCCCGCGCACCCCGGCGAAGCAACGAGGTCCCGCACGACGGCCGCGGGAGGGGGCGAGCGCCAGCGGTACAGACGAAAGGGCCGGGATCGCGCGACCCCGGCCCCCGAATCACGATCTCGAAACGAACCCTACGGGCGCGGGACGCCGACGTCGCCCTTCGCGTTGCCCATCCCCTTGTACTTGAACCGCTGCACGCGCTTGCCCTCGTAGGTCTCAGTCGTATAGACGTTGCCCATCGAGTCGACCGCGATGCTGTGATTGCCGTAGAACTGACCGGCCATGCGGCCGCCGGAACCGAAGCTGTAGATGTACTCCAGCGGCTTGCGGCGCAGCACGTGGACCTTCTCGTTCATGCCGTCGGCGACGTAGGCGAAGGTCTGGTCCGGGTCGGTCGAGAACGCGATGTCCCAGACCGCGCCGGCCCCGAGCGTCTTCGTCATGAGGTAGATCTCCTCGACGAACTCGCCCGCCTTGGTGAACACCTGCACCCGGTTGCCCGGACGGTCGCACGCATAGACCAGGCCGTCGTTGGTCGGGTCGGCGCAGTGCACCGGGTTCCGGAACTGCGGCGTGCCCGACTTGTCCTTGCTGACCGCGCCGTGCGCCGGCGCGTTGGCCAGGTCGTAGCGCGGCAGCTCGTCGTCGCTCGGCGTGTTGCCGTAGGCGCCCCAGAAGCGCTTCAGCTCGCCGGTCGTGCCGTCCACCACCGCCACGCGCTTGTTGCCGTAGCCGTCGGCGAGGTACGCCTCGTTGGCCTCGTCGTCGAAGGTGACCTTGGCCACCTTCTGGTAGCGCGTCCTCGAGTTGCTGTCGGGCTCGGCGAAACCGTCCTCGCCCACCTGCAACAGGAACTCGCCGGTGTGGCTGAACTTCAGGGCGTGCGAGTCGTCGCCGCCGTTGCCGCCGATCCAGACGTTGTCCATGCCGTCGACCCAGACGCCGTGGTTCGACTCGGGCCAGTCGTAACCTTCACCGGGACCGCCCCAGTGCTGGAGCAGGTTGCCCTCCTGGTCGAACTCCAGGATGGGGGGCGCCGCGAAGCAGCAGGCCTCCGCGAACGGCGGATCGAGAGCGGCGGGAATCTCGTTCGGCGCGAGGTTGCCGCGGTGCACGATCCAGACGTGGTCGTCCGAGTCGACCGAGACCCCGATAGTCGAGCCGAGCAGCCAGTTGTTCGGCAGCGGCTTCGGCCAGAACGGGTCGACCTCGAACAGCGGCGCGTTCGGGATCATCCCCTGAGCCCCGACGACGCCGCTCTGGATCCCGCCCCACACCAAGCCGGCGGCCACCACGACGCCCAGGCTCATAACGGTCAGTTTTCGCATCATGTCAGGGTCCTCCTCAGACTCCTCGAACAGACTCGTCGCCGCACACCGCACCGCGGCTGCGAATGCGCTGCGCACAGACTGCCATCGACCGCCGCGTAAGGCAAGCCCGAACGGGTTTTTTCTGGTGGTATGGTGCATGGAGCGCTGGCGGCCCCCGTCGGCCGGTCGCGAAGGAGCAACGTCATGACCTGCAGGCTCACCCTCGTCGCCGTCTGTCTCGCCGCGGGCGCGGCCGGGAGCGTCCCCGCCGCCGCAAGCGCGCAGGGGTTGCCGCGGACGGCGCCCGAAGCCGTCGGACTCTCTTCCGAGCGGCTGGAGGAGGCGACCGCCGGGCTCCGCGCCCACGTCGAGGCGGGCGACGTCGCGGGCGTCGTAGCCGGCGTGGTCAGGCGCGGCCGCCTGGTCTATCTCGAAGCGCTCGGCGCGCTCGACCGCGAACGCGGCCTCGCGATGCGCGACGACGCCCTCTTCCGCCTCTATTCCATGACGCGCCCCATCACGAGCCTGGCCGCGATGATCCTGTGGGAGGAAGACCGCTTCGAGCTCGACGACCCCGTCTCCCTGTACCTGCCGGAGTTCGCGAACCAGCGCGTCTTCACGGATGCAGCCACCCCCGACATGGCGGCGACCCGCCCGCGGGCCACCGAGATGACCGTCGAGCACCTCCTGCTGCACACCTCCGGTCTCGGCAGCCGCGGTTCCCCCATCTACCGCGCCGAGCAGGTCCGGCTGCGCTCCATCCCGCTGCCGCAGATGGTGGACAACGCCGCGCGGGTGCCGCTGTTCGAGGATCCCGGAACGCGCTGGCGCTACGGCATCTCCACCACCATCCTCGGCCGGCTGGTCGAGGTCTGGTCCGGAATGCCCTTCGACGAGTTCCTCCGGGAGCACGTGTTCGAGCCGCTCGGGATGACCGACACCGTCTTTCGGGTCGATCCCTCCCGCGCCGACCGCTTCGGTCCCGCCTACCGGCCCGGGCCGAACGGCGAGCTCCGCCCGTACGCCATCGAGGAGGTCCCGTTCACCGAGCAGCCGGCGCTGATCGAGGGAGGCGTCGGACTCGTCTCGACCGTGCGCGACTACCTGCGGTTCTCTCAGATGTTCCTCGAGGGCGGCGAGCTCGACGGCGTTCGGATCCTGCAGCCGTCCACCGTGGCGCTGATGACCGTCAACCGGGTTCCCGGCGCCCTGCTGCCGATCGGCTTCGGCAACCCGCAGCCCGGCCGCGGCTGGACGCTCGGCTTCTGCGTCGTTATGGACGGGGACGCGTCTCCCCTGCCGGTCAGCGAGGGCACGTTCTGGTGGGACGGCTCCTCCGGCACCCGCTTCTTCATCGACCCGGTCGAGGACATGGTGACCGTCATCATGGGGGCGGCGTCGCCGGCCTACGGCAACGGGTTCCGGGAGGCGTTCACGGCGGCAGTCTACGCCGCCATCGTGGATTGACGGCCGAAGCGGGCGGGCACGTCATCCCGACGTTGCGTACTCGACGAGTCGCCGCTGCAACAGGTCCTGAAGAAGCCGCTGCACGTCGCGCTCGAGTACGTCGCCGGGCGCGTCGTACTCGCCGGACAGGCGCTCCACGATGTACTCGCACGTAGCACCCTCCCCGATCAGGTCCCACACCCTCGCGCCGACATCGTCCAGTCCGAGGTAACGCCCCGATCGCATGTCGGCCACGATGACCTGATCGTCCATGCGGACGGAATGCGCGTCGTCGGAAATCCTCAACGCCGCCCCGGTTCGCTCTGCCGCCCCACTGTTCATCCCTCCGGATTGAGCCATGCGGAATCTCCCTTGCGGGCGGCGTGCTGCAGCCACGCATCCAGCGTCAACGTCGAGAGCAGCCCGCCGAGGTCGAACGCGTGTCCCTGACGGGCGAGGTGCAGTGCGTTGCGCAGCCGTTCACGATCGACCGCGCCGAGATCGGCCAGCATCGACGACGCGACGATGCGCTCGAGAATCGGCCATTCCCGGCGCAGGCCGGTGTAGGCCGCGTGGCCCGTCGAAGCGTTCTGCGTGCGTCGTCCGACCTCCTCCGGCAGCACGCCCTGCATTGCGCGCCGCAGGAGGGCCTTCGTTTCTCCCGGAACCGCCTTCAGGCTCCACGGCGTCGCCAGCGCCAGCTCGACGAGCGGCCGGTGCAGGAACGGATAGCGGATGTCGCACGCCTTCTCCAGACAGCCGCGCAACAGGAACCCGGTGATGCGGCCGACCCTCTCGACGTGCCACTGATCGGCCACACCGCGCCGCGCCCGCGGCATGCTCCCGTGCCTGGCGCGCCCCTTCAGATTCCACCGGCGCGCGAAGGGGCGCGCAATCCAGTCGGGCAGCTCCGGCAACCGGCCGTGGCTGACCAGGGGACGGCTCCCCAGCGGTCGCAAACAGTACCGGGACGCGACGTTTCCCAGCGGTATCCCGAGTGCGCGCTGCCAGCGGTCGAGCTCGCGCCACAGCGTCGCCAAACGCCCGCGGCGCGCCAGGTCCGCGAGATGCACCGGCGACTGCTGCTTGCTCATCACGACCGCCTCGGCGCCGATGCCGGTGAGCAGGATCGGTACGCCGGCGCCGCCCAGCAGCCGCTGGTACTGCCGGTGCACGCCGAAGAACGCGGCGGCGGCGTGCGGCTCCTCCCAGTACCGGACGGCCTCCAGGAGCCGGCTGAACGGTGGCTGCACGTCACCGTCGATGCAGTGCCGGTCGACGCCGAGCGTCCGAGCGACCTTGGCGGCCCACTCCCGTTCGTCGCTCAACGTCGATTGGTCGAACACGACGCTGATGGCCGACAACCGGGAACCGCCCGGCCGGCGGGCGGCGACGCTTACGATGGACGACGAGTCGAGCCCGCCCGAGAGGTCCGACCAGACCCTGCCCGCCCCGCGCATCCGACTCGCAACCGCGCTGGAGAACGTCTCCCGGAACCGGTCGACGTGCTCGCGGGGGTCTCGATTGGCGGCGGCTTCCCCGGTGCGCCACTCCCAGTACCGCTCGATCCGCACGCGCCCATCCTCCGCGATCAGCCGATGGCCGGGTTTGAGCCGTGACACGCCGCGATACGGCGTGCAGGCGGCGTCGGCCCGATCGACGCCGTGCGCGAGCCGGTCCGCCACGAACTCCAGGTCGAACGGCGGTGTTTGCGTGCGCGCGGCCAGAACCTGCCTGATCTGCGTCGCGAAACAGACCACGTCGTCCCGCACCGCCATGTACAGCGGCCGTATCCCGAGCGGGTCCCGGACGCACAGCAGCCGGCCCCGGGCGGCGTCCCAGAGGGCGAACGCGAAGTCTCCGATCAGCTTCGACGCGCAGCCGTCGCCCCAGGCGCCGTATGCCGCGAGCGTCAACTCGATGTCGGACGTCCCCGGCCGGGCGCCGTGCCGGTGGAGCCGGGCAACCAACTCCTCCCGGTTGTCCAATCGACCGTCGAAGACGAGCGTGCGCCGGCCCGACGCGCCACCCGCAGGCTCCGCGGCCGCCGGACCCGCACCGCCGAGGTGAGGCGAAGCGCAGAAGAGCCCGATGGAGCCGCTGGTCCAGGACGCCCGGCGACAGGGCAGCAGGAGCTGCGCCGCGTCGTTCATCCGCCCGACCATCCCGCGATCGACCGGACCTCCATCGAGACGGCATATGCCGCCGATAGCCTGCATGTGTCTTCTCCGTGGTCGCCGCCCTGCAGGTTCAGGTCGAAATGATCGACGCGTAGGGCTCGTGCCGCCAATCGTCAGCCGAATCGTCCAGGACGTCGCCGAGGCATTCGACCCAGGCGTGGGCCCCGAACGGATAGCGCTTCACGCCGATACGCAGCGTCGCGGGAACACCCCGGCGCCGCAGGAGCAGATAGATGGTCAGGGCCCTGGGCAGGCAGTCCAGCCGGCGGCGCCAGTAGTAACGCGTGGCGGTTCGCACGGCTTCCATGGTCCGTTCCACGTGACGCCGGGGCGCGGGGGATGCGGCCGCGCGCGCCGCGCCGCTCCACCATCTTGTGAACCGGTACATCCGGGGAAAGCCGAGGACGAGGAATCCGACGTCCAGCAGCAAGAAGATCAGGAACGCCTGCATCGAGAGACCGGTTCGCGAACTGTCGAAAGCCGTGATCATCGCCTGCTCCCCGCAAAGCGCGATCCGTCTTCGTTTACCGGGTGATTCGTCAATAGACACGGGCGTGGAATGGGCCTGGCACGTCGAAGTTCGAGCGACGCCGAGGTTCCTTTGGCGGGCGTTGCGTCTTGCGCGGGAGGCCGCAGTGGCTGC
>MKWU01000633.1_pt1 | contig 65734 bp, 52 predicted proteins | sample 809101 | NCBI WGS metagenome assembly MKWU01 (sample SAMN05860141, study PRJNA318959) | sponge metagenome | host: Aplysina aerophoba | place: Slovenia: Piran, Adriatic Sea, Gulf of Piran | collected 2013-05-07
CCCGGCCCGCTGGTGCTGATAGTGAGCAGAGCAAAGCCCCCGAGCCTAGTAGCCTCGGGGGCAGTTGGGGACGGGGCAGGGGGTCACCGGATCAGGCCAGCATCCGCACGCATTCGCCCTCGCCTCCGGCAAGATGGGCGCCTCGAGGCCAGCAGCTGCGAGCTTGCGCCGGATCGGCATCCGCTCGGCCAACGACCCCGTAGCTGCGGCCATCCTCGCCGCGGAAGGTGGGACGGAGAGGAGAGGACATCAAGCCCCTAACTACTGATTCCGTTCGCTTTTACGTCCGTTAATGCCAATTAACGGACGTAAAACACAGCTACCGGTGGCAGCCGGGCTCGCTGCATTTGCGGCAGAGAAACCCTCAAAAACGTAGTACGCTTCCTGTACAAGTCCTTGTCAAGTATCTGTACTGCGTTTCTTGATCTTATTGTAGAGACTGTGTTGTTCTCTCAGCTCGCAGTTGCCGAGGTCAGGGTGCCGAGCGTGATCGCTAGCGGCATGGTACTGCAGCGGGACGCCGCTGTTCCGATCTGGGGATGGGCGGAAGCCGGTGAGGAGGTCTCGCTGCTGCTTCGCAGCCCAGACCAGAAGGAGGAGTTCCTACGTACGGTGGCGGACGCCAAAGGTAACTGGCGCGTTTCCCTCTCGCCCAGACCGGCGGGCGGCCCCTACACGCTCAGCATCGAGGGAAGCAACACGATCGAACTCGAGGACGTGCTGTTCGGCGAGGTCTGGCTGTGCTCGGGACAATCAAACATGGAGTGGCCGGTCGCGATGTCGAAGGACTCAGAGTTGGAGATTGGGACCGCCAACTATCTGGAGATCAGGCTGTTTCACGTTCCGAAGCTGCCGGCCGGATCACCGATGCCCGATCTGGAGGCGAGCTGGCAGTCTACGTCGCCAGAGACGATCGCAACGTTCTCGGCCGTCGCTTACTACTTCGGGCGGGAGCTCCACCGGAACCTTGGCGTGCCTGTGGGGCTAATCAACTCATCCTGGGGTGGCACCCGGATCGAGCCCTGGACCCCTCCGGTCGGCTTTGCCTCGGTGTCAGGGCTTGAGGTGCTAGGTGAGACTGCACTCGCGACCGACGCGAGCTACCGTGAGGGATTGTCGGAGACCTTGCAGGCAATCGAAGCCTGGGTCGCCGAGACCCGCAGTGCGTTGGCCTCCGGTGGGGCTATCGGGCCGATACCGGAGACCGCGCACCCATTGGCCAAGGAGGACCAGCCGACCGCGTTGTACAACGGCATGATTCACCCGCTCGCGCCGTTCACGATCCGCGGGGTGATCTGGTATCAGGGCGAACGGAACGTGGGAGAGGGTATGGCCTACCACGACAAGATGCGGGCGCTGATCAACGGCTGGCGCGAGGTCTGGACCCAGGGAGAGTTTCCCTTTTATTACGTGCAGCTCGCCCCGTTCGACCACGGGTTGGGCAGTCTGGCCGCGCTGGCGGGGCTGAACGTCAGCCCCCACTACCTGCCTGAGATATGGGAGGCACAAACCGCCTCCCTCGCGATAGCGAATACCGGAATGGTTGTGACGAACGATATCGGCAATCTCCGGGATATCCACCCGAGGAATAAACAGGAGGTCGGTCGACGGCTCTCCCTGTGGGCACTCGCCAAGACCTACGGGCAGGCGGAGCTGGTGTACTCAGGGCCGCTCTACCGGTCCATGGAGATTGTGGGCGACGCGATCGTTTTGCATTTCGACCATGCGGACGGCTTGAGGTCGCGCGACGGCGAGCCACTCTCCTGGTTCGAGATCGCGGGTGAGGATCAGGAGTTCGTTGCGGCGGCGGCCGTGATCGATGGCACTACGGTCATGGTGTCGAGCGACTCCGTAACCCAGCCGACTGCTGTGCGCTTCGCATGGCACCAAACGGCGGTGCACAATCTGGTGAACGGCGCCGGTCTGCCAGCATCGCCATTTCGCACCGAGGCGGAATAATCTCACGTTACGACCAATCAGCTCAGCTCGGGGTAATGACACAGAAGGCACCGCCCTGGGGGTCAGCGATGATGGCGATCCTCCCGGCGGTTTCGTCGAAGGGCTCAACGGTGAGCCTGCCACCCAAACCCTTCGCCCTCGAGGCCACCTCATCGGTGTCATTGACGGCGAAATAGACCAGCCAGTGCGAGGGCAGCTCGCCCCAGCTTTCATCCAGCGCCAGCAGGCCGCCATTAAAGTCATCGTCGGCATCGTGATCACCATCGACCTTGGTGTCGAGCTTGATGAGGTAGTACTCAGAGGTCATCCCTTCAGCCCGCTCGAACGTCCAGCCCAGCGCCTGTTCGTAGAAGCGCCTCGCCGCCGGGAGGTCTCTGGTGGCGAGTTCGTTCCAGGTGAGCGCTCCCGGCGCGTTGAAGAGCCCTGCACCCTGGTGCGTGCCGGCCTGCCAGAGCGCGAAGGTCGCGCCGGTCGGGTCGGAAGCCAGCCCCATCCGCCCGGCGGTCATGATGTCCATCCCGGGCATGAGCACCGTTCCGCCGAAGGTCTTGATGAGTGCCAAGCTGTCGTCGACGCTCTCCACGTTGATATATGAGGTCCAGCAGGCTGGCAGGCCGCGCTTTCGCAGCTCTTCGGACTGGCCCCCTAAGCCGGCGACCGCCCTGCCGTCTAGGCGAAACAGGGTGTAGATATAGTTGCCCTCGGTGTCGAGCTGATCGTCTGTCTGCCAGCCGAAGAGCTGACTATAGAATTCCTTCGCGCTCTTGGGGTCGGGTGCGCTCAGGTCGACCCAGCTAAAGAGTCCGTAGGGGAGCATCTCTACCTCCTTAAGCGTTAGCGGCTAACCGCGTGGCGGTAGGGTAGCAGAAAGCACAGGCCCCTCTTGGTATGGCCACGAGCGCCCGTTCCCGAGAGCAGCCTGCCCGCCTACTCCGGTGGGTCGTCCCTGCGCCTAGACCTTGACAGTGAGACCCTACCCTCTGTGCACTATACCTTAATTATTAAGGGAATTAGATACCCAAGTCACATTGTAAGGAAGGGATTGACACGGGTCGAACCAGGGATTTATTTACATACCTCTCTGGCACAGCTATGCAGTATGTCCTGAGCCGACCGGGAGGACTGACAGAACTTGAGGAAACAGGCGATTGTGAGCGTTCTAGACATCAATTCTGTAGGGGGTTAGTGCAGGGGCCATGCCCGGGTCAGTTTTGATGTGAGGGTACCAGTTCAGGTTCGACCCGATGATGTAGGTTACATCTCGCACTGTCCTGTGCTTGATGTTTATAGCCAAGGTCCCACTCGGGAAGAGGCCGTTCGCAACATCGTGGAAGCTGCGCAGCTATTCATCGAATCCTGCTTTTCTTAGGGCTGCTTAGACCAAGCGCTTAAAGCCTGTGGCTTCGGGTGGCAAGGCCCACTTGAGTCGCCCCCCGAGCCGATTGAAGATGCGAACATCATTAGTGTCCCGTTGGCACTCGTTTCCGAAATGTCACTCCGACACAAAACCGCCCAACAGCCCCACCGATCCCCCGTGCTCGGTCGCTGCTAGCGCATTCGCCAAACGCGCGTCCGCTGTCACCACCTGCCCGCCGATTCGATAGGCAAGTGCGAGATAGACACAATCGTAGACCGGTCGATCAAGGGCGAGCCGTGCTGCAGCCGCCCCCAGCACTTCATCGTCATACCGGTGAAGCGGCATCTCGGCGATGGCAGCAGCCAGCGTCCCGGCCTCGCCACGTCCGATTTCACCTAGTCGGGCCTTGGGCCACAGTAGCATTGGTGACCTCGGATACCATCAGGCGCGGCGCGTGCAACTCATGATTGCCTTCGAGCAACCGCGTCGCTGTTCAGACCTCCTCGACTAGCCATTTGATGGCAACGCTGCCATCCACCACCAGCCGCATCAAACCCGGTGTCCGCTGTCTCGATCGTTCCTGATAAGGCGCAAGGACGGATTCTTCGGATCTGAGGGCGTCTGTACGCGCCCCTTGGTCCTCTGCCGCAGTCTCGCAGTCAGTTCTTGGAAGGACTTCCGTTTCGCCGACACATTGTCCTCTGAGGCGCATTGGAGAATATGGCGCACCTCGCTTTCAAGCGAACGGTTGTTCTCGGCAGCCCGACGTTTGAGGCGCCGCACGACTTCTTTATCCAGCCGACGTACGTTGATAGTCGCCATGGTTCTCTCCAGCTCGTTCCAATCCTCACCCGCCCCTGAAGGCGGGTGCAACGTCGCCACTGCGTGACGATCCACAGCCAGCTCAGGTTTCAATCCTCACCCGCCCCTGAAGGCGGGTGCAACTCAACCACGAGAGCGTTTTTAGTCACCAAGTTATCCGTTTCAATCCTCACCCGCCCCTGAAGGCGGGTGCAACCTCCGTCTCCCCTGCCCGGCCCCCCCAGCCACTTAGGTTTCAATCCTCACCCGCCCCTGAAGGCGGGTGCAACGGGAACGTGACCTGCGATTAGGGCACGCCTCACCAGGTTTCAATCCTCACCCGCCCCTGAAGGCGGGTGCAACCCCCGGATGCCGGATGAGACCCCGGAGCTGGCAGGTTTCAATCCTCACCCGCCCCTGAAGGCGGGTGCAACCTTGAGGACCTCAGCACCATCACCAGGGCGACCTTGTTTCAATCCTCACCCGCCCCTGAAGGCGGGTGCAACGAGTCGCGACTCTCTCCGGTCCCGCAAGCGAGCGTGTTTCAATCCTCACCCGCCCCTGAAGGCGGGTGCAACTTTCGCTATGCCGATCCGATTCAGCGTCAGCCCGTGTTTCAATCCTCACCCGCCCCTGAAGGCGGGTGCAACTCGACCTGCTCGGTCGAGCCGGCAAGGACGTCGGCGTTTCAATCCTCACCCGCCCCTGAAGGCGGGTGCAACTTAGCCCACATCTTTGCCTCCTGCATCTTCGTCACGTTTCAATCCTCACCCGCCCCTGAAGGCGGGTGCAACCCGCGGCCTTGCGGTGCGGCACGAGCCGAGAGGAGTAGTTTCAATCCTCACCCGCCCCTGAAGGCGGGTGCAACTGGAGTCCTCTGCCGAAGACCCGTACATCCCAACAGTTTCAATCCTCACCCGCCCCTGAAGGCGGGTGCAACTTGCTTGCGCTGCGTCATTCAGCCCTCAGACCTGGTTTCAATCCTCACCCGCCCCTGAAGGCGGGTGCAACCCATCAGCTCCTCACCTCCCTGGCCACGCTCATCAGTTTCAATCCTCACCCGCCCCTGAAGGCGGGTGCAACCCAACAGGTGTTTGTAGTCCCTCAGCTCACGGTTGTTTCAATCCTCACCCGCCCCTGAAGGCGGGTGCAACCTCCTGGGACTTGGAGAGGATGCCCCTGATGTAGGCGTTTCAATCCTCACCCGCCCCTGAAGGCGGGTGCAACTTGCAGGCCAGCGGGGTTGATGAGGGCTGAGCCAGGGTTTCAATCCTCACCCGCCCCTGAAGGCGGGTGCAACAAAACCGCTCCCGCTAGTAATAGCAACACTCAGGCGTTTCAATCCTCACCCGCCCCTGAAGGCGGGTGCAACGCCGTAAACACCAGGTCAGAGGTGCGCTTCTCCTGAGTTTCAATCCTCACCCGCCCCTGAAGGCGGGTGCAACCCCAGTCCCGACTCAGTCGCTGCAGGAGCCCCTCCTGTTTCAATCCTCACCCGCCCCTGAAGGCGGGTGCAACTCCAAGTTCAACTCCAACCGCTGCGCCAACTGCACGTTTCAATCCTCACCCGCCCCTGAAGGCGGGTGCAACATACAGGACCGGGCCACGTCTCGCCGCCAGTGAGTTGTTTCAATCCTCACCCGCCCCTGAAGGCGGGTGCAACGCACGCTGTGTGGCGGGTCTAAGCTCGACCGCAGGTTTCAATCCTCACCCGCCCCTGAAGGCGGGTGCAACCTAGAGGTTGCCAACCTTGCGGTCGCAGAGTATGACGTTTCAATCCTCACCCGCCCCTGAAGGCGGGTGCAACGAGCCCTAAGGGATACGACAGTATACCACCTATATGTTTCAATCCTCACCCGCCCCTGAAGGCGGGTGCAACCCCGCACTCCTGGCGTCCTTCGACGCCCTACGCTTGTTTCAATCCTCACCCGCCCCTGAAGGCGGGTGCAACCGGGGCATTCTCAGTGGCCTCCGTGACTGGTGGGTTGTTTCAATCCTCACCCGCCCCTGAAGGCGGGTGCAACCTTTCCTCTGTCGTGTTGATCGCAAACTCGATGTGTTTCAATCCTCACCCGCCCCTGAAGGCGGGTGCAACCGCGCTGGTGGGGGAGGTCTCGCGCGAGGCGACGCTGTTTCAATCCTCACCCGCCCCTGAAGGCGGGTGCAACACCGTTCAGGACGGTGTTGCGATAGGCATGACTGAGTTTCAATCCTCACCCGCCCCTGAAGGCGGGTGCAACCGGATGAACCCGTCTGCGTGGGCAGCGGGGATCGTGTTTCAATCCTCACCCGCCCCTGAAGGCGGGTGCAACGCGCCTGTGGCGGGCACCGAGACGTTTGACAACGTGTTTCAATCCTCACCCGCCCCTGAAGGCGGGTGCAACAACCGTGGTAGCTGATGCCTTCCTCGAGCCCCCGGTTTCAATCCTCACCCGCCCCTGAAGGCGGGTGCAACCCACCTGGAAACATCTGTGAGTGGAGGGTAGACATGGTTTCAATCCTCACCCGCCCCTGAAGGCGGGTGCAACCTCCCTTGGCCAACTCGCTTGTGCTGGCAGAGGTGTTTCAATCCTCACCCGCCCCTGAAGGCGGGTGCAACCACATGGGCAGTCTCCATCTCAACTGCCGGTATCTGTTTCAATCCTCACCCGCCCCTGAAGGCGGGTGCAACGTGATGGTTGACTGGGCACGAGGGAGGGTGATGGATGTTTCAATCCTCACCCGCCCCTGAAGGCGGGTGCAACCAGCGGTTGATTGAGTTGGAGAGAGAGGAATGAGGTTTCAATCCTCACCCGCCCCTGAAGGCGGGTGCAACGGGAGGTGGCGGCGCTGGGATGCGCGATTATTCACGTTTCAATCCTCACCCGCCCCTGAAGGCGGGTGCAACCAAACGGAGTCAATTCGTGTCCATTGATACTGACGATGTTTCAATCCTCACCCGCCCCTGAAGGCGGGTGCAACCAAACCGTCGTTCACGATCGCTCAGGTATCCAGCGGTTTCAATCCTCACCCGCCCCTGAAGGCGGGTGCAACCAGGGTGGCCTCGAGGCGTAGCTCGTGGTCGTGGTGGTTTCAATCCTCACCCGCCCCTGAAGGCGGGTGCAACGGTACCCACTATATACTCCTTGGGCATGGGTTTTTTGAACCCATTTACGCGAATCTTCCTGGAGTTTTGCTGCTTCGCTTCGTATAGCCTCTGGGTAAATTGTCAAGGTTCCCTTCGCCAAGGGCGAAATAGGCTCTCGCGAACCTCTCGAGGTTTCGACCACCGCTCTGGGTTCGCGTGGCTCTTCTAGAGCACTAAGGGCTCATCAAAATTGACATATCTATCCTGACCAAAAGTCATTAGGTAGTCCTCCCGGTTACCCCGGAGTTTGTAAACACGTAAGCTATCGGTGTCCTGCTTGATAGTCTTCTTAAGCTTGCTGATGAGCGCTTCATACTGCGCTTCATTTACACTACACTCAAAAACTGAAAATTGCACGCGCTGACCGTAGTTTTTGCAGACTTTGGCAGCGCTGCGCAGGCGTCTGCGCCCAGCCCTGGTTGTTGTCTCTACGTCGTAGGTGACTAGAACGGTCATCGCAGCAAAAAGGGTTGGTAACACGGCACATCGCCGCGCAAGAATCTGGCTAGTAGTCTTGCCTGGACGTGTGGGATAAGGCCATAAGGGACGCTCTTGTTTGAGGCCGGATGATATACCTCGTCTTGTTTGCGCTTCTGGTAGGCGCTAAGGAGTGCTTTTCTAGTGTCGTCGTTTAGGCTGTATGAGTTGCCGGGGCGCTTAACAATATCATCCGGCTTGATTTGCTGGCGATTAATAAGGGTGAGGACAAAGCGGTCAGCTAACGGTGAGCGGAGTTCTTCCATCAGGTCGAGTGCGAGCGAGGGACGACCCGAACGTAGGGTGTGCAAGAAGCCCATCTGAGGGTCTAGGCCGACGCCTTCACAAGCGGAAACACATTCATTTCGCAGCAGACCGTAGGTAAAGGAAAGGAGGGCGTTCACGGGGTCTTTGGGCGGTCTTCGATTACGTCCCTGAAAGGCAAAGGAATTTTTATTCGCTAGGATGAGATGATCGAACACGCCGAAGTAGATCTTGGCAGCGTCTCCCTCGGCCCCGCGCACCTCGTCGAGGCGATTTAACCTCGGCAAATGTTGGATGATGGAAGCGTGTTCGCGGGCGGCGCTCTGCAGGGCGGTCTGATGATTGGGATGGTCGCTTTCTCGAGCTGCACGCATCAGGGTATGGCGGGCGGTTTGTAGTTTTCCCGCCACAAACCGGCGTGCTAAGTCTAGGGTGACATCCTCGGCACAGAGTGCTTGGTGCTGGGCACGGCGCAAGAGTACGTTGCCACTAACAGGGCCGTCTAAGCGACCTTTAAAGCGTCCGCTGCGTGATAGCCACACCACCATGCGTCCGTCCTCGGCGCAGCGGTGCAGTAGGTAAGGGCTGATGAGCACGTTGCCGAAGACAACAAGGCTACCCAAGTGATGTAACGGTATCTGAAAAGGTTCCTCTTCAGGCATCTCCATTTTCAGCGTTTCACCCTCCAAACGCAGATACGCTCCCTGCGTCTGCACGTAGAGTGTGTTAAGCAGCTGTTTCATACCTCGAATACATCCTGTGGGACGAAGTCTCTAATGATGAAGGGCATACAAGCGTCTATCAGTGAGCACTTATCACAGCGTTTATCGGCTACAGGTTCAGGTAAGGAGGATTGTTCGAACAGTTCTCGCACACCCTGGACCGTGTCAGCGACAAGTCGCCGCAGGTCGTCGTCAAAGCACACTACGCGGCGGCGTTTGCTGCGGTCGTAAAAGAGGCTGCCCTTGGGAACACTCACCTCAAACATCTCTTCTAAGCACATGGCTTGAGCGCAGAGTTGCACGTTATCGGCCTCTTTGAGCTTGCGTGCACCCGCCTTGTACTCGATAGGGTAAGGTTGTCCAGCCCTAAACTCAACCATGTCGGCACGGCCCGTTAGGCCGTGGCGCTCCGAGTAAAGGGGTAGGGAACGCTCGACACGCACCTCAGCCCGCCACTCGGTCGTTGTCTCATCGACGCGTTCGTGGACTTGGCGGCCACGCAGCGTATAGAGGTTTTCGTCGAAGGTCTGCTCGACGTGAATGAGAGCGCACTGGCGGGGGCAGTAGATGTAGTGCTGCAGGGCGCTTATGGGGATAAGATCCACTCATCCCTCGAAGAGTTTGGTAAGGGTAACGCCGTTGGGGAGATCCTCATTGACAGTGACGGTGTAGTCGGTGAAGGCGCGGGGCGAGGTGCCATTGGAAGTTCGCTTGACCGCAATGTTCTCGAAGAGCTTGTGGGCGTGGGCGTTCCCCTTCTTATCCTGGTGCGTGAACACGTAAAGCCCACGAACAGCCATGTCACCGCGCGCTGCTGAACGATCAAATTCATACATGCGCTCCAGGGCTTCCCAAAGCTTCTCCAAATCTTCTTCGCTCACGCGCTTAGCAAGGTAGGGGTTATAGAATCCATGTGCGCGATAAAGCCCATAAGGTGTGATGGCCTTGCGACCGATCTCAGTCGTACCGCCGCGTTCCTGTCGCTCCTCCGTCGTACGTGCTTGACGGGTAATAGAGAGGTTGTGTTGATAGATGGGATCGAGCGAGCGGGCAAACGTTAGTTGCACAGGTCCGCGCACTTGGCCCGCGTTGTAGTCGCCCGTTGTGAGGACTGCGCCGAACATGCGAATGTCGTAGAACTTTTCGATCATGGCGCATTGCAGCCCTGGCGCTTCATCTCCCTTCTTCGGTTTATCGATACCCTTCTCTTTGGCAACGTTTTCCATGACAGTGTTGAGCGCGCTCTTACTCTGGATGAAGATGCTTTCGTCTAAAATTCTCTGGGCGTAGTCTCTAACTTTACGCTTCAGAGACACATCCGTGACAAGGCCTTGGCGCGTTTCGGGGTCGATGCGGGGCATGTTATCGGCGTCCGGGTCACCGTTTGGGTTACCGTCGCGAACGTCGAACAAGATTACAAAGTCGTGGCGGGTGTCGGGATTAGTGTGGGTCATTCTGCATCTCCTTCTTCAGCCTCGGTTGTACCAGTCGTAGCGGCGTTATTTCGGCGGAAACCCGCTCGCTGACAATAGAAACCAAGCGCGAACTCGGCTTGGTCTTTCGGACTGAGAGGACGGTAGCGCTCAGCTTCAGGAATGACCTGAAGCTTCAAACAGGTGTCCTCCATAAGTTTCTTGAGCCAGCCCGTCCCCGATTTTTGCCGTCCGATTTTAGGCAGGTATGCCGTTTCAAATAGGGTATAGAGCTGCGGCATGGTCGTGCCTGGTGAGGTGGACACGCCGCCATAAAAGCGCTCGACGAGCATTCGGTTCGTGCCACCGCCGTCACCTTCTTTAGACTTCTGCCCGTAGCGTTCCCTGTCAAGGTATTGGCTGCGTTCTTGTGCTTGCTCGATGATGGCGAACTGCCGGCCGTATAGATAAGGTGCGGACGTATTGGTTTCGTCTACCACTTGCATAGTGGCTACCTCCTCTGTTCCGTAGGTAAGTGCAAGTTTCATGGCAGCGGCCAAGGCATGAGTTCGCCAAGGCTCTTTATGCATGCTGGGAACCCGAAACCGGGCTACCGCCGCGCTGAGCAACTGTTGAGGTGGTGGATAACCCCGGTAGGCGCAGCGCAGCAGACCGAGTTGTATCCCTGGATTGCTGGTGGTACTCTTGGCACCTATTGGGGTGAGTGCCCCCATGATGGTCCCTATTGATACTGGACTAGGTCGGAAGCCACTAGGTGTGACCACTGAGAGCGCGTCCAGATAAGCTGTCATATTGTCTTGGAGCTTCTCGAGCGGCACCTCGGTCCAGTCCCGAAGGGCGATGCGCCCTACGTTGGGCGACAGAATTGCCAGATAAAAAGAAATGTCCCGCAGGTCACGGCTCGAGTCGGAAGGTGCCCAGGGCTGCTTGAGGAAACTGCGTATACGGGGAAGATCAAGCTGGCTTGCTTTTTCGACCTCCTGCTTGCTACGATCTTTTGGGTCGGGACGGTTATTGATGAGCATGGTGAGTCTTTCCAAGATTGATTCGCTGTCTAGCTGCTCGTTTTCTACGACGATTTCACTGTCTAGGTCGACCCAATAAAGCGCGATGTGGTTTTTGAGTGAGTCGCCGCTGTTTTTGTCAAAAACCAGTGTTTGACGGTAGTTGCTGCTATTTGAAAGGTAGTTAAAAGCACGTGCGGCAGTGTCACCTGCTTCAAAGCCGAGACCGATGTGAGCCTTTTTGGCGGTGCTTGCGCTGCCGACGAAAGAGACAAAGGCATCCTGATTGAGCGAGTGTAGGGGGGCTGTGCTATTGAGCTTCACCTTCAGTGGGATTTTTGCTACTAGCGGCGCTTCTTTACCGGTGATGGCGCAAGCACCTTGTACGAGACGCCCACTTTCGTCCCTCTGTTCACAGCGTCGCTGCGCCTCTTCGCTCCAGAACCTCAGCATATCTGGAAGTTCAAAAAGGTGCTGCCCTTCGAGTGCACCCTCACTCGGGGAAAACGAGACCCAGGCTTTGTTAATAACCTTATCCCACTCGGGGTCGGTCCTCAGCCACCCCTCTCCTGACGCTTTCTTGACCCAGCCGATAGCCTCCTTAAGGCTGGTATCGGAGGTGAAGTCGTATGCCTCATCCAGCAGCTCGAGGAACGCCCCGTGCTTTTTGCCTGCACGCTTATCCACTTTGCCCTTCGCGTCGACCTCTACCCCCAAGGCGTAGGCGGCTTCGTCCACGAGCGCATGAGCCTGAACATCAGACGAGCGACCACTGTATGGCCTCGGCTTCTCAATCTCTACACTCTCGAGTCTCGCACTCTCAGGACCGATGTGGACGGCCCAGCGTATTGGTTCGCCGTAGTTGTAAAAGCCCACAGGTGGGAAGGTGTCCGAGGTGTTGCGCAGCTGTCGGCCAAGGTCGTAAAGAGCCCTAAGCATGCCCATGCTCTAACCTCGCTAGCTCCTCGTACTTCTCTTGTGGCACCTTCATCACACCCTCTTTTACCTCCGCATCGAAGTAAAGGGCCTGTGCATAGCCTTTCACCTCTATCCCCCTTCCCGCTTCGTGTATGGCGAAAGCCATTTCAGGGCGTTTCGTATCCTTGACAAAGGCAAGATCGAAAAGCATAGTTCCCACCTTCAGGTTGAAATTGGCAGCGGGTAGGTCATCGTTACCCGGAGGGGCAAAATGGGCTGCGAACTCTCGCGTACCGAGATAGGGCCGAGAAAAGCACTGACCACGATCAAGCCGTCGCTCAAACTGGGACGTATATTTTGGGATGGGATCTTTTGTGTGCGGTTGCAAGGCAATGGCAGCCTTGAGGCGATATCGCACATTTTTCAAGATCAGGCTGGTGCGTTGCTGGCGTTTGTCTTCAATAAAGATGGGGTTTTTCCCCTGTCGGTCACTTAGCTCGTTACGTAAGAGACTCATCTGGGTGCCTGGTTCAACGACCACGATCTCCTGAATGCGGTAGCGGAACTCTGGCTTCCAGAAGATAGCCTCGAGCACACCTCTGGCCGCGCTCGGTGTGATGATGGGGTAGCTTACACGCTCAACTTTGAACTCTGGTCGGGAGAAGAGGGCAAAATCGCCCCAGACGGTTACGTCGATATCAGCGTCTGCCACCATTCACCTCACTAGATAGTCGTCCTTGTAAACGAGGAGGTCACTTGGGTCACGTACGAGTGCGTCGAAACCTTTAAGCTCCGAATCGTATCCTGTTCCTGCACCGTCCCATGCGAATAGTTCGAGCTCCTTGTCGCGCCGTACCACGCGCTTGAGTAGGCCATCACGATCGAGTCGCCCAACGTCATATCGATAAAGATTGACAACGTAAGCTTGCAGGGTTTGCCAAGTGTGGCGGCTAGGTTTATCCAGGTAACCCTCCAAATGTATTTCCCAGTCGCCGTACTGAACGACCACTGGTGAGGTGTCGTCCTCGATAAGCTTGTAGCGACTGTCTACCTCAGGGAAATCCCGACTTCTGCGGTGCTCTTGTACTTCGTTTGCGTCTAACTTTGCACCGGCATCTCCATAAAGGGAGGCGAAATAGGCACGGCAAAGCTCAGGATCATCGAACAAGGTGTCGGCGTGTTCGCGCAGGAGAAACCGGGTCTTCTTGGTGCCCATCGCATAAAATCCTTGGGGTTCCCGGCTCTCGACGGTCTCAAATACAATGACTTGTCCTCTATAGGGCAGTTCGCCCTCCCGATTACAGCGACCTGCCGCCTGAATGATGCGGTCAAGTGGCCCTATCGCTCGGTAAACTCGAGGGAAGTCGAAGTCCACGCCTGCCTCTACAACTTGTGTACTAACAAGGCGAACAGGGTTCCCATTCTTGAGGCAGTCTCTAACTTCTGCCAAAACCTTGTTCTGATGCTTGGGACAAAGGAGTGTCGAGAGAGACTTGAGGTGGGGGACATTTTGTTTCTTTAGTTCGTCAAGCAAGATCAGAACATCTCTTCTTGTGTTCAGGACAACTAAAACTTGCTCATTCTCCTCCTGGGCGAGTTCTCTTGCCAACTTCTCCCATGTGAGTGGGCTCGGCCTGAGAGTGTAGTCCACCCGTTTTAGGACATCGAAATGTTCTGGGTAGTTAGGGACGATTTCCGTGATGTCGAGGGCATCGAAGTGTTTCTTTAACTGAGGAGCCCCCTCGTACTCTGGCTGAGTCGCAGTACAAAACACCACGCTTACACCGTAGTTCTCGACCAACTCCCTGAGCACGTCTAGGGTGGGCTCGAGGATGTGAGCCGGGAGGGTCTGTGCCTCGTCGAGGATGATGACCGAGCGATTGAGGTTGTGTAGCTTTCGAGCTTTGCCAGGCCTTCGAGTGAAAAGGCTCTCGAAGAGTTGCACATTTGTAGTGATAATCAGAGATTCACTCCAATTCGGAATACTGTAGCGTACCTCTCCCTCGGTAGCCTCGACCTGACTATGGTGCTCGAGAATAACTTGGCCTAAGGGCTCAAATATCTCTCTGTAGTCATTTGCCGTCTGCTTGATAATGTTTGTGTAGGGGATGGCAAACACGATGCGATCAAGAGGTGTTCGTTGAGAAAGTGCGTGCTTAAGCGCGAAAGCTAAGGCGGCTCGCGTCTTGCCAGCGCCGGTCGGCGCCGTCAGGCGATAAAATCCAGGCGGGTTGGTCGCGACCTGGCAACAAGCTCGGTACACTTCTTGCCTTACTTGATTGACTCTGTTCTGCGCTGCGGAGGAGTCGAGTTCCTCAATAAGACCCTTCTGATTTTGCTTGAAGGTTCTCCAGAGCACTTTCAAATCTGGATAGGTCGGAGGAATTAAGTCAGGTTGGCAATGTTGTTCGGTATCAGAATAGTCGGCATCGACCAGTGCGCTCAGGAGCATGCGCGTACGGAGTTCGCTCCCCAACATCGCTCGTTTGGTTAGCGCAAACTCGGGTGGCCCGAGCATTTCCAGATACTTGCTTAGTTCACGTATGACCTCCCATGTTTCCTCTTTCTGCGAAAGTCGTTCAATGTCGTCTTTGAGGATGCCGACAGCCTTTAGGCCTGCGTGGTGCCCAGCAATCACGGGTGCAAGTTCAATCCAGGAATCTTTGTCTAGCAGTAAATAAGCCATGAGTGCGCCCCAGATGGCATGCGGCTGACCTGAATGGTACTTCCCTTCGTACTGAGCCTCCAAGTACCTCTGAAATTCGGGGTGAAGTTTCCCAATATCGTGTAGAAGACCGGCCAAGCGGCCAGCAGTGCCCTCCCCAAACTTTCTAGTAAAAGCTTCTGCCTGAGCGGCAACGCCCTTCAGATGGTCGTCAAGGTAATGCCAGCGCTGCTTTAGGTCACCTTGCTTCGGTGTGTGAGCAGCAGGCCGTGTGGGTCGTTTCAACGTTTATCCTCTCGTTAGTTCTAGGGCTTGCAGCGTCGTCCCTGGTTGTCCCACTACCCCGGAGGTGCGCGCCCCACCGGGCCGGGGCGCTGTTACCCTTTTCCGCCAGACCCACCGCTCCCGAAGTAGAATCCCATGATCGTTCCCGCAATGCCGCCCAGCGCTGCCACGATTTCCGTGAAATTCTCTTGCGATGTGGCTTCGCCAAAGACAAGGAAGACTACGAACGATCCTACGACAGTAAGCGCCAACATGGATCTGACGGAACCTTGAGGAAGTGCCAAACCCTTCAGCGGAAGGTCTTTGCCAGAGTCTTTGCCAACTTTGTAGATCGCATAGACCGGGAGCGCGATAAGCGTTATGAGCAGCAAAACTGCTTCCGCTACAATGAGCGGGTAATTGATATTCATTTCCGATGAGGTGGAGCCGTCCACATCTTGGGCGTTCACTAGGCTCCCAGCGGCCACGTAGAGCGCGAGCACGCTCACAATCACCAACATGTATCTCAATCCCACAACCTTTTCTCCTTCTCAGGTCTTGTACCCATAAGGAATCTCTACTGCTTATGCTATATGGGGACCCCTAGTAGGTTGTCAAGCCCTACCCTCAAGACCCTCCATGTTGCCCGGCCCTTTATCTTCCCCAACCTTCCGGCAGGGGATGTTTCTTGAGATCCCTTCAATCATGGTGCGGGCTCGTCAACTTCCTGGAACAGGTTGATCCGATCGCCAGCCAGAGCGGGGAAGCTGAGATCAGATTTCGCGCACTCCCACGATGCTCATCGAAGGTCTCATCGGAGAACAACAACACCCCGTTCTCTGACCACACTGCACCGACAACGGCACGCGGCGGTCCTTCCGGTCGAAGGGCAGCGCTGATTAGGACGTTTGTGTCGAGGACGACACGTTCAGCTTTCATCCACCAGCAGCGCCTCGAGTCCGGCCTCCGTCAAGCCGTTCTCGGATGCTTCCTTGCCCAAAGTGTCCATCGTCGCCATTAGACGCTCCCAGGCGGCACCACGAAGTTGCTCATATTGTTGCATCGACATCATCACGCCAACCACCTGGCCCTTCTTGGTCACACGTACGGGCGCACTCTGCGCGGCATCGAGCAGGAGGCTGAAGCAGTTCCTGGCGTCTCTGGCGGTGATCTCTTTCATTGAGAGCTTATTGTAGCCAAGGCAACTTCATCCCACAATTGGAGACATCACCGAATTTGTCTGTTCGGCAGCGGGGACCACAGCACGCAGGATCCGAAACCATGTTCAGAACTGTCTCGTCGAAATTCCCCTGCGAGGGCATCTGCTCGCACATCGCAACTACAGTTCAAGGCACTCCCCTCATGCTGCCCGGCCCTCCAGCTTCAGGGGATATTGCTTAAGACCCCCTTCGATCATGGTGCGGGCTCATCAACCCCCTTGAACAGGCCGACCTGACTGTCGACCGGAACCGGGAAACCGAGGTGGCTGTAGGCCCGCTCCGTCGCCGTTCGGCCCCGGGAGGTCCGCCTAAGGAGGCCGCGCTGAATCAGGAACGGTTCGTGAACCTCCTCGAGGGTAGCCCGGTCCTCACCCACCGAGGTGGCGAGGGTGTCGAGACCTACCGGTCCCCCGGCGAACTTCTCGATGAGGCTGCTGAGGATGGCGCGGTCGCGGGCTTCGAGGCCGATGTCGTCGATCTCGAGCTCATCGAGCGCACTCCGAGCACGTTCGAGGCCGATCACCTCCTCGCCGGCGACATCTGCAAAGTCGCGGATGCGGCGCAGCAGCCGTTTCGCCACCCGCATGGTCCCGCGCGCCCGGCGGCCGATCTCGAGGGCGGCGCTGGCTTCGAGATCGAAACCGAGGATCTCCGCATCGCGGCTCACCCCCTCTGCCAACTCCTCATCGGTGTAGTACTCGAGGTGCTCGATGATGCCGAAGCGGCTCCGCATCGGGCCGGTGATCAGCCCGGGACGGGTGGTCGCCCCCACCAGGGTGAACCGCGGCAGGTCGAGGCGGATGGTCCGGGCCGCCGGTCCCTGGCCGAGAATAATATCGATCTTGTACTCCTCCATCGCCGGGTAGAGGTGCTCCTCGGCCACCCGGCCGAGGCGGTGGATCTCGTCGATGAAGAGCACGTCCCCATCCTCGAGGGCGTTGGTGAGGATGGCGGCCAAGTCGCCGGGCTTCTCGATCGCGGGACCGCTGGTCACCCGGATGCCGACCCCAAGCTCGTGGGCGATGATATGGGCCATGGTGGTCTTCCCGAGTCCGGGGGGACCGTAGAGCAGGACATGGTCGAGCGGCTGACTCCGGTTCCGGGCCGCCTCCAGATAGACGGCGAACTTCTCCTTCAGCTTCCCCTGCCCCACATATTCGCTGAGGGATTGTGGCCTTAAGGTGCCGTCCTCCACGATCTTCAGCCTAGCATGTGGGGACCTGCGCGGCCGAAGTCGTCCAGAGGGCTACCGACCGGCGGGACTCCCCGAATCGTTCACGGTCCCCTCGCAAAGCTGTCTTTGGCAGGATCGCGCCTCACCTTCCCTCGGGGGCCCGACTCGAGTTGCCCCCTCAAGCTAGCGTCGTTACTAGGATAAGCTTAGAGCTAGCTGGAGGGGTGCCGATGAAGAGCCACGCCGTACGGATCGGGAGCGAGAGACGTGACCTCCCTATAGTGAACGTGGGTGAGGTCTCGGTAGCCCTGCTGAACCTGCTCGGTGACACCCTCCTCACCGAGGCCGCCGCGGAGGCGCTGGCGGCCCGCCTGCCTGACGGGGTGGAGACGCTAGTCACCCCGGAGGTGAAGTCGGTCCCGCTCGCCCATGCCATCAGCCTCCGGACCGGCCTCCCCTACCTGGTGGCCAGGAAGACGGAGAAGCCCTACATGGTCGGCGCCCGCTCCAAGTCGGTGATCTCGATCACGACCGGGGAGCCGCAACTGCTGGTGATCGACGGTAACGATGTCCACCGGATCGAGGGCAGAGCGGTGGCGATCGTCGACGATGTGGTCAGCACCGGTGGGACGCTTCGGGGACTGGCTCAACTCCTCGCTGAGCTTGGGGGGCGGGTCGTCGCCACCCTGGTGGTCTTCACCGAGGGGGAGCCTCGGGATGACGTCATCTCCCTCGGACACCTCCCCCTCTACCCTAAGGAGGAGGGCGTCTAGAGCGGCGGCTCTCCCTCCCCGGGCGGGTGCAATCGGCTTCGACCTGCCTCGGCGCCCCTATGCTATATTGGAGGGCCCTCCCGCTCCCCGGAGCCGACCAGAGTCCGGGAAAGGCACCCTGGGCCGCCCCCCTATACCTGACTAGGAGCTAGCCGTGCAGAGTGAGGCCAAGGAGCTGATCCGGCAACGCCTCGATATCGCTGAGGTGGTCGGAGAGGTGGTGGCTCTCAAGCCGGCCGGCCGGGGTCAGCTAAAAGGGCTGTGTCCCTTCCATGGTGAGAAGACCCCGTCGTTCTACGTGCACCAGGACCGCGGCTTCTTCTACTGCTTCGGCTGCCGGGCCAAAGGCGATCTGTTCGATTTCGTGATGCGGGTCCAGGGGGTGGAGTTCTACGAAGCGCTCCAGCTGCTGGGCCAGCGAGCGGGGGTCGAGGTTACGCCGCAGCCCGCCCGCGACCGGCACCGCCGCGACCTGTTCGAGGTAAACCGGATGGCCCTCACCTTCTTTGGCGGGGGTCTTGCCGGGCCGGCGCTGGAGTACCTTCAGGGTCGCGGCCTGAGTCTGGAGAGTATCGCGACCTTCGAACTCGGCTACGCCCCCGCCGGCTGGGACTCGCTGCTAAAGCACGCGCTCAGGAAGGGGATCAGGGAGCAGGACCTGTTGGACGCCGGACTGCTGGTCGAGAACGAGCGGGGCCGCCGCTACGACCGCTTCCGGGACCGGGTGATCTTCCCGATCCGGGACTATCTGGGCCGTCCGGTCGGCTTCGCCGGCCGGGTCCTCGGCGACGACCTGCCCAAATACCTCAACACACCGGAGACCGAGCTATTCAAGAAGGCCGAACTCCTCTACGGTCTCGATCTGGCCAAGACCGCGATCCGAGCCAGCGGCGAGTGCATCGTGGTCGAGGGCTACCTGGACGTCATCGCCCTGCATCAGGCCGGCTTCGGCAACGCCGTGGCCGCGCTGGGAGCCACCCTGACCGCGGAGCAGGCGTCCCAGCTCTCCCGCCTCGACGTCAACCGGCTGCTCCTCGCCTTCGACGCAGATGAGGCGGGTCAGCGGGCGGTCCTGGCCGGGCTCGAGCAGTCGGTCGGCCGGCGTTTCCTGGTCCGGGCGATCCAGATGCCGGCCGGCAAAGACCCGGCGGATGCGGTGCTGGGTGGGCAGGTGGAGGCCTTTCGCGCCGCCCTGGCGGGCGGTCTCTCGGAGGTGGAGTACCGGTTCCGCTCGGTCCTCGAGCAGCACGACCCCAGAACCCTCGAGGGCAAGAAGGCGATCCTCAACGAACTCCTCCCCGCCCTGCGGCCGCGGGATGTCTTCGATCCGGTGGCTGCGGAGCTGCGGCGGCTGGTGATCGACCACCTGAGGGTCGACGGCACTCGCCTCGATGAATGGATAAACAGCCGCCGCCGCCGCCTCGACGATACCCAGCTCAAGGGGATGCAGCGCCAGGGTGAGCGCCACTCGCGGGTGGTGGTGATCGAGCTCGAGGTGATCGCCCTGCTCCTGCTCGAGCCGGAGCGGCTTAAGGAGCGCCTCTCCGCTGTGACCTCGTCGCTTCCCCCCGCTGGTGAGGGGGCGCTGCTGCGCGAATTCGAGGCCATCTGTCTCGAGTGCTCCTTCGACGATCAGGCCATCCTGATGCGCTACCGCGAGCGGGATGAGGGGCGGATCCTGTTCGAGCGCCTGCTGATTCAGCCCGAGGAGAGGGAGCTCCGGATCGACATCGAGGGGCATATTGCCAAGTCGCTGTCGCGCCTTCGCGAGTTCTACCTCGATGGGGAGAAGGAGGCGCAGCGCGCCCGGCTGCTTGAGCGGATGCAGGAGGTGAGTCAGGCGCTGACCGACCCGAACCTCCCGCCCGCCATGCTCCAGCACTACTACGGAGAGCTCGGCCAGATCAACGCCATGCTGGCGGCGCGAGATGCGGAGCGAAGGTTGAGGACCGCAGCGGTGCCGAAGCGGAAGCGGCGGCGCTGACGGTGCGGGGTCGTCCCCCGCTCCGGGCCCCGGCCGCTCCGGGCGCCGAGTCGGGACATTTGTCTCGATTGACTTTGAAAAAATGCCCCTGGTATGCTGGCTGTCGGCGCGGAACTCGGCGTTTATGCCCCGTTTTGCCCCGTTTTTTTTGCTAGCTATCAAGGCCATTCCTGCTACAGTCCACTGCCAGTAGTCTGAAGAGTGATTAAGGAGGGTGGGTTGGAATCCAAGGGCGAGAGACTCCTGCAAGATCTCGTGAGCCACGAGCGGGAACTGGTGGCCAAGGTTGAGGAGGCCCAGGACCAGGCCGCAGCCATCCTGGCTGAGGCGAGGGCTGAGGCTGAAGCCATCGTGACCGGGGCTCAGGAGGAGGCGGAAGCGGCGGCGAAGACTCAGGAGGAGCGGACCCGGCTGGAGGCCGAAGGGATCCGCGAGGAGATCTTGAAGACCGCCAGGACCGAGGTGAGCAGGATCGAGGCCCAGGCGAAGGCGAACCGGGACGAGGCGGTTAGGGGGGTCGTGGAGCGGCTCCTGCCATGATCGCCCCGATGGATCAGGTCACGATCGTGGGTCGCCGAAAGGTCGCCCAGGAGGTCCTGATAAGCCTGCAGAGCCTCGGCCTGGTGCATATCGACCCGCTCGAACCCGGGGAGGAGTTGCCCCTGGAGCCGCTCCGGCTTAAGGGGGCCGACCGCGAGGAGAAGGAGGGCTGGGACGCGGCCGTCTCCCGCAGCGCGTCGCTCCTCAACCTGCTCGGCGCTGCCGCCGCCAGTCCGGTGAGCCGTAGCGAGGTCCCCGCCAGCTTAGCGGAGATCGCCGCCCAGCTCGAGACGATCGGTAGCCAGGTCGATCGGCTGGTCGCGGAGCGTGGGGAGATCGCCGATGAGCTCGACGTCATCTCCACCTTCCTCCCCCTCTTTCGCGAGCTAGCCCCGAACCTGGCGCAGCTCGAGAGCAGCCGCTACCTGAGGGGCTGTGCCTTCGCCGTCCCTGCGGACGATTACGAGGAGGTTGCCACCGCACTCACGGAGGCGCTCGAGGGGAGGCTGCTGCTGGTTCCGCGCGACCAGGGAAAGCGGTACCTGGTCATCGCCGCCACGCTTAGGGAGGATCATGATCCGCTCCGCACGGCTCTCGGCCGGGCGGGGCTGAGTGAACTGATCCTGCCCGAGCGCCACGAGGGGCAGGGGGTTGCCAAGGCCGTCCATATCATGGAGGTGAGGTCCCAGACCCTCCCCCGGAGGCGGGTCGTCATCGGGGAGGAGCTCCGCCAGTTCGCGGAGGAACAGGCGGGCAGGCTTAAGGCGATGCATCAGGTTGCCTCCAACCACCAGAGCCGTTACGAACGGCTCGAGGAGCTGGCTGAGGGGCGCTACGGCTTCGCCCTACAGGGGTGGGTGCCGGTCGGCGACCGGGCCAGGGTGGTCGACAGCCTGCAGCGGCAGTTCGGCGACAACCTCGTCGTCGAGACCAGGGCCGCCGACGAGCACCATGACCGGGACATCCCCGTGAAGCTCGACAACCCCGGCTGGGTTAAGCCGTTCGAAGGGCTCCTCGCCCTGTTCGCCCCACCGAAGTACGGCAGCTTCGACCCGAGTTGGACCCTCGCACTCTTCTTCCCCTTCTTCTTCGGAATCGTGGTCGGCGATATCGGCTTCGGACTGATGTTCGCCAGCGTCGCCTGGTTGCTCAGGCGCCGTGGCGCCGTCGGCAAGGCGCTCTCGCTCGGTCCTATCGGGATCACCATTCCCGCTAAGGTGTTGGCCCCGATCAGCACCGTCATCTTCTGGTGCTCTGCCTGGAGCGTACTGTTCGGCTTTGGCTTCGGGGAGTTCTTCGGCAACTTCCTCGAACGTTTCCCCGCGGGCCGCCCCATCTTCTACACCACCCTCCACTACCCGGCCGGCCACGGCCTGATCGATATCCCCCTGTTCCGGGTCGAGGTGTTTACTCCGCTCCTGCTGGTTTCGCTCGGCTTCGGCATCCTGCAGGTCCTCGGAGGTTGGGTCATCCGGGTGATCTACGGGCTCCGCCACCACGATAGGAAGCATGTCTACGAGGGCGTCGGCATGTTCAGCGGCCTGCTGGCCCTGGTCATCTTCGCCACCGCCTTCCTGACCGGCACCGGCAGTCCGGTGGTGACCGGGCTGATCATCGCAGGTCTGGCGGTCTTCGTGATCGCAGCGGTGCTGGCCCGGATCCCCCTGATGCTGCTGGAGATCTTCTCCAACTCCGGTCACATCCTTAGCTATCTGCGGCTCTTCGCGGTGGGCCTCTCCGCCGCTCTGGTAGCGAACCTCGCTACCGATCTGGGCTTCGCGGTCGGGGGCACGCTGCCGATCATCGGTCCCATCCTGGGTATCCTGATCGGCCTCTCGGTCCACCTGATCGCGCTCGCCCTCACCATCATCGGCCACACCCTTCAGCCGCTCCGTCTGCAGTATGTAGAGTTCTTCACCAAGTTCGGGTTTTACGATGAGAGCGGTCGCCCTTACCGGCCGTTTCGTCTCCTGGGAGGGAAGTCATGAAGAAGATCGTAAGCGTACTCCTGTTCATCGCCGTCCTGGCACTCGTCGTCGGGCTCGGCTTCGCCCAGGAGGCGGAGCATGCGGCCGCGGCCGCCCGCAGCCTCGGCGACGGCCTGCTCGGCATCGGTGCCGGACTCGCCATCGGGCTCGCCGCCATCGGGGTGGGGATCGCCCAGGGGTATATCGGCTCGGCCGGTCTCGGCCTCCTCGCCGAACGGCCTGGCGCCTTCGGTCAGGTGCTTATCTACCTGGTGATCCCCGAGACCCTGATCATCTTCGGCTTCGTCATCGCCTTCTTCCTGAATAATCAGATCGGCTGATTAGCGTGGCGAATCTCTCGGCTCTTCTCGATAGGGGGGCGAGCGCAGAGATCGAGGCCATCCTTGCCGAGGCACGCTCGCGCGCCTCGGAGCTTGTCTCCCAGGCCCGGAGCGATGCCGAAACCCTGCTGGCCCAGCGCAGGCGCGTGGCCGAGGCGCAGCACGCTGCGGCGCTGATCCGGGCGCAGAGCGGCGCCCAGCTCGAGGCCGCCTCGCTGAAGCTTACCGCCCAGCACCGGGCGATCGAGGGGGTGTTCGAGGGGGTGCGGGCCGAGCTCGAGGCGCTCCGGGGTAGCCCCCGGTACCGCCCGGTGCTCGCCGGACTCCTCGAGGAGGCGGTCTCCTCCTTCCCGGCGGGGGGGGTGGACGCGATCCTGGTCGACCCCGCCGACCTCGGACTTGCCAGAGAGGTCGCCGCCGCCAGCGGGCTCGCCGACCGGGTCGAGGCTGAGCCCGGCATCGGGGCGGGGGTCCGCCTCCGCCAGAGCGAAACCATCACCGTGGAGAATACGCTCGGACAGCGGCTCGCCGCCCTCAGAGATGAGCTCGCCTCCTACGTCTCGGGGGTCCTGTTCGGCTCGGAGACCTGAATGTCGAGCGACTACGGGTTCATCAACGCCCGGGTGAAGGGGCTCAAGGCGAACCTCCTCGATCAGGAGTTCTACTCCGAGGCGCTTAACTCCGGCGATTTCGCCGGCTTCACCTCTGCTCTGGCGCAGTCACCCTACCTGCCCGAGCTCGAGGAGGCTCAGACCCGCTATTCCGGGATCCGTTCGGTCGACTCCGCCCTGGCGCGCAACTTCTACCGCACCACGCGGAGCCTCCTCCAGCTGAGCGACGGCCTCCCGGGCGAGCTGGTCGGGCTGATACTGCTGCGCTACGATCTCGCCAATATTAAGGCTATCGCTCGCGCGAAGCATGCGGGTCGGGAGCCGGACGACACCCAGGTCGCCCTGCTCCCGGCGGGTGAGCTTAAGCCGGCTGTGCTCGAGGCCGTAGCGGCCGCTCCAGATATGGCCGCCGCCGCTCAGGCGCTGCTCGCCACCTCGACCCCCCTGCGCACCGCCTTTGCCCGGGCGGCGGCCCAATACCAGTCCGACGGCGACCTCTACACCCTCGAAATCGCTCTCGACCGGGCCTACTTCACCGCTATCTTCGCCCTGCTCAAGCGGGTTCCCGCCCCGGCCTCCTTCGAGCGCCACCTGAGGCGGGAGGTCGACGCCACCAACCTGCGGACCGCACTCAAGCTCAGGGGGAGTGGGGGAGCGGATGAGCTATTCATCGCCGGCGGCCGCGAGATCGATCGGTCGGTGTTCGACGCCATCGCGGCCGACCCGAGCCCCGCTGCACTTCAGGTTCTGGCAGGGACCGGGTTCGCTGCGGTCGGCGAGGTCGAGCGCCTGGGCGCGGCGGAGGCGATCATCCGTGAGCTCGTCGACCGCAGCGCCAAGCGGCTCGCCGCCGACCCGCGCGGCATCGGTGTCGTCGCCGACTTCCTGAGGGCCAAGGAGGCTGAGACTGCGAGGTTGAGACTCCTCGCGCGGGGCAAGTTCTACGGTGTCCCCCGTGCGGAGTTGGCAAAGGAGTTGGGCGATGCCTAAGATGGTGGTCCTGACCGACAGCGAGACGGCGACGGGGTTCCGCCTGGCAGGGGTGGAGGTTCGCGAGACCACTGCCGATGAGGCCCAGAGTCTCCTCAACGAGGTCATTCTCTCCGACAGCTACGGCCTCGTCGTGGTGGATGAGGGGCTGATTCCCGATCCGCACCTCTCCAGCGAGCGGGCGATGCGCGGGCGTAGCCTCCCGGTGCTGCTGTCGGTGCCCGGTCTGGGCGCAGCGTTCGGCGAGGAGGCCGACGCGACGGCGTACATGAAGAGGCTGGTGCGCGACGCTATCGGCTTCGACGTCAGGATGGAGTAGCCCCGCCCGATTTCGAGGCAGCCAGAGAAGGAGGTCCTTGGTGGCAATTGAAGGCAAGATCCAGCGCATCTCCGGCCCCGCGGTGATCGCCGAGGGGATGATGGGGTCGCGCATGTACGACCTGGCACGGGTCGGCGAGGAGGAGCTGGTCGGCGAGATCATTCGGCTCGACGGCGATACCGCCTTCGTCCAGGTCTACGAAGATACCGCCGGCCTCACGGTCGGTCAGAAGGTGGTCTCCACCGGCCTTCCGCTGGCGGTGGAGCTCGGTCCCGGGATGCTTAACGGCATCTTCGACGGTATCCAGCGCCCGCTCGATAAGATCAGGGAGGCGTCGGGGACCTATATCGATCGCGGCATCGTGGTGAACTCGCTGTCGCGCGAGGTCAGTTGGAGCTTCACCCCCCTGGTCTCGGTTGGCGACCAGGTCGAGGGCGGCACCGTGCTCGGGACCGTTCCAGAGTTCTCATTCAGCCACAAGATCCTGGTGCCCCCGGGCGTGGCTGGGACCGTCAAGAGTGTCGCGCCGGCGGGTGAGTACCGGATCGATCAGACCGTCGCCACCCTCGAGGATGGCACGGAGTTGACGCTCTTCCACCGCTGGCCGGTGCGCCAGGCGCGCCCGGTGCAGGTCAAGCTCGACCCGGTGACCCCGTTCCTGACCGGCATGCGGATCCTCGATGTGCTGTTTCCACTTACCATGGGGGGCACCGCCGCGATTCCCGGGCCGTTCGGCTCGGGCAAGACCGTTACCCAGCAGTCGGTCGCCAAGTACGGCAACGCCGATATCGTCGTCTATGTCGGTTGCGGCGAGCGCGGCAATGAGATGACCGACGTGCTCGTCGAGTTCCCCGAGCTCGAGGACCCGCAGACCGGCAATCCGCTGATGCACCGTACCGTGCTTATCGCCAACACCTCGAACATGCCGGTCGCCGCGCGCGAGGCCTCGATCTACACAGGCATCACCCTGGCGGAGTACTTCCGCGACCAGGGCTACGGCGTGTCGGTGATGGCCGACTCGACCTCCCGCTGGGCGGAGGCGCTCCGCGAGATCGCCTCGCGCCTTGAGGAGATGCCCGCCGAGGAGGGCTATCCACCCTATCTCGCTTCGCGGCTCGCCGCCTTCTACGAGCGCGGCGGTCGGGTCCTTACCCTGGCGGGCGATGAGGGGGCCATCTCGATTATCGGGGCCGTCTCGCCGGCCGGCGGGGATTTCTCGGAACCGGTCACCCAGTCGACTCTGCGGATCACCGGCTGCTTCTGGGCGCTCGACGCCGCCCTGGCCCGGCGTCGTCACTTCCCCGCCATCAACTGGAGCCGCTCCTATACCCTGTTCGGGAGCATTCTCGACCCCTGGTACGGCGATAATGTAGCCGAGGACTATACCGATCTGCGCGGCCGCGCCGTCGCCATCCTCCAACAGGAGGCAGAGCTTCAGGAGGTGGTCCAGCTGGTCGGCCCCGACGCCCTGCAGGACCAGGAACGGCTCGTGATCGAGATGGGCCGCATCCTGAGGCAGGATTTCCTGCAGCAGAACGGCTTCGATCCGGTCGACGCCTCCTGCTCGATGAAGAAGGCTTACGGGATGCTGCAGCTGATGCTGAAGCTTAGCGATCTGGCTGGGGAGTTCATCGGCGAGGGCGGCACTGTCGACGAGGTGCTACAGCAGCCCGTGATCGAGAAGGTCAGCCGCTCACGTTACATTGCCGAGGATCAGTTCGAGAGCTACCGGGACGAGGTCTTAAGCGAACTCGATGGCGCCTTTGTGGTTGCGGTTTGAAGGAGATCGATTGTGAGCAACCTTCTCAAGAAAGAGTATAGCGACGTCAACTATGTCTCCGGCCCCCTGCTATTCCTGGAGAACGCCCCCGACCTGGCCTACAACTCGATCGTCCGGATCAAAGATGGAACGGGCCGTGAGCGCGGCGGCCAGGTTATCGATGTCTCGGACCGGGTCACCGTGCTCCAGGTGTTCGAGGAGCCCTCCGGGATCGACCTCTCCTCGACCTCGGTGAGCCTGGTTGAAAATGTCGCCCGGCTCGGCGTCTCCCGGGAGATGATCGGACGACGCTTTAACGGGAGTGGAGAGCCTATCGACGGGCTCCCCGCTGTCGTGGCGGACAAGCGTCTGCCGATCGGTGGGGCCCCCATCAACCCGGTCTCCCGTCGGAAGCCCGAGGAGTTCATCCAGACCGGCATCTCCACCATCGACACGCTCCTGACCCTGGTACGTGGTCAGAAGCTACCGATCTTCTCCGGTGCGGGCATGCCCGCCAACGAGTTGGCGGCGCAGATCGCGCGGCAGGCCAGAGTGATAGGTGAGGATAGTGAGTTCGCCGTGGTCTTCGCCGCGATGGGTATCACCCAGCGGGAGGTCACCTTCTTCACCCAGGAGTTCGAGCGTACCGGGGCTCTGGCCCGGAGCGTGCTCTTCCTCAACAAGGCCGACGATCCCGCCGCCGAGCGGCTGCTGACCCCGCGGATGGCCCTCACCGCTGCCGAATATCTGGCTTTTGAGCACGACTTCCACGTGCTCGTCATCCTGACGGACCTGACCAACTACTGTGAGGCGCTTCGCGAGATCGGGGGCGCCCGCGAGGAGATCCCCGGTCGCCGCGGCTACCCCGGCTATATGTATACCGACCTCGCCTCGATCTACGAGCGGGCCGGTGTCATCGAGGGTGAGAGTGGGTCGATCACCCAGCTCCCCATCCTCACCATGCCGGATGATGACGTGACCCACCCGATCCCCGACCTGACCGGCTACATCACCGAGGGGCAGATCTACCTGGCGCGCAACCTGCATACCCAGGGCTACTACCCCCCGATCAACCCCGGTCCCAGCCTCAGCCGGCTGATGAATAACGGGGTCGGCGAGGGCAAGACCCGCGATGACCACAAGGACGTTCAGGCTCAGTTGCAGGCCGCCTACGCCAACGGGCTCGATCTGCGCCGCCTCGTGGCCATCACCGGGGAGGACGCCCTCACCGAAAACGACAAGCTCTATCTGGCCTTCGCCAGCGAGTTCGAAAGGCGCTTCATCGACCAGGGTGATGCCGACCGGAGCATAGAGGAGTCGTTGCAGATCGGCTGGGCGCTCCTGTCGAGTCTGCCGAGGAGCGAGCTGACCCGGCTCAGCCGTGATTCGATCGACAAGTACTACGGCTCCAAGCTGGACGAGCTCTGGGGTGCCGGCGCGCAGGTCTAACTCATGGCTGAGCAGATCGCACCCACCCGATCGAACCTGCTGCAGCGGCGGGACCAGCTTCGCCTCGCCCAGAGGGGTGTCGACCTCCTGAAGCGGAAGCGGGACGCCCTGATCGCGGAATTCTTCGGGCTGGTCAAGGAGTCGCTGGCGGCGCGGCGCAGCCTGGCGGCGGCCAGCAAGGAGGCCTACTTCAGCCTCTTCCTGGCCAACGCCTGGGACGGTCCCGAGGAGGTGGAGAGCCTGAACCTGGCCTCCCGGACCGGGTTGGAGCTGGAGATCAGTATCGAGAACATCTTTGGGGTGAAGGTCCCCCAGGTCCGGCCCCCGGAGTTCTCAGGGGAGTTGCCCTTCTCGCCGATCAACGCGGGCGCCAGGACTCTGGACGCCGCCGCCCAATTTCGCAGGCTCACCGAGGCCATCATCCAGGTGGCGGCCACCGAGACTCGCCTGCGCCGCATGGGGGAGGAGATCAAGAAGACGAGCCGGCGGGTGAACGCCCTCGAGCAGACGGTCATCCCCGGCATCGTGGTGCAGATTCGCCAGATCCGCAGCGTCCTCGAGCAGCGGGCGCTCGAGGAGGTCACCGTTCTGAAGCGGATCAAGGCCAAGCTTCAGGAGCGCGAGGGGCAGCAATCCGAGGCCGTGACCGCCTGAATCCGCTGCGGCGGCCGGCTGCCTCCCCGCTCTCCACCTTTACAGTTCGCCTTAGAGTGGGTACCATGACGTGTTGAGTGGGTAACCCAAATCCACTTGAGGAATCAGGAGAGGTGATGTCAGTGCGCAAACTCCCCCTTTTCGTCATGTTGGCCCTTCTAATCCTGGCTGGAACCGTCTTCGGGCAGACGCTCGATACCGTTCGCAGCCGGGGGACCCTTATCTGCGGAGTGAACCAGAACCTGCCCGGGTTCGGCTCGATCGATGAGGACGGCGACTTCGTAGGCTTCGATATCGACTTCTGCCACGCCATCGCAGCCGCTGTGCTCGGAGATGCAGAGGCTGTGGAATTCCGCCCCCTCTCCGCGACCGAGCGTTTCACCGCGCTGCAGTCTGGTGAGATCGATGTCCTCATTCGCAACTCCACCTGGACCTCGACCCGCGACGTCTCCCTGGGCCTGAACTGGGCGCCGACCACCTTCTACGACGGTCAGGGCTTCATAGTTCGCAAGAACTCCGGGATCGAGACGCTGGAGGATCTCGACGGGTTCAACATCTGTGTCCAGACGGGGACCACCACCGAACGTAACCTCGCGGATACCATGGCCACCCTCGACATCGACTACACGCCGCTCGTCTTCCAGGATACCAACCAGTCCATAGCCGCCTACGACGACGGCGCCTGCGAGGCCTTCACCACCGACAAGTCGGGTCTGGTGAGCCGTCAGACCACGCTCCGCGACCCCGGCGAGCACACCATCCTCGACGCCACGATCTCCAAGGAGCCGCTCGGCCCGGCTGTCCGCCACGGCGATGATCAGTGGTACGACATCGTCAAATGGACCGTCCTCGCCACCTTCCTGGCCGAGGAGTTCGGTGTCGATTCGATGAACGCTTCGAGCCTCTTCGAGTCTTCCGAAAGCCCGCAGGTCCGTCGCCTCCTCGGGGCCGACCCCGATCGGGTCTCCGCCTTGGGTCTTGACCCCGATGCCTTCCTCAACGCCATCACTCAGGTCGGCAACTACGCCGAGATCTACGACCGGCACCTCGGACCCGACACCATCTTCGACGTGCCTCGCGGTCTGAACTCGCTCTACCTCGATGGCGGACTGTTGTACTCGCCACCGATGTAGTCGACCGAGAGGTCAGAGGCTAGGGCGGGGGTGAGCCCGCCCTAAGCTTTTCCTGTCGCTACGCAGCGACCGTTGCTAGAGGGGATGGCATGGTGAGCGAAGCCTCCCTGCACCGGGGGGTCCTGGAATAGCGCAGAATCTGCCTAGGAGTGGGGGGAGCGGACGGATCCCCTTCTACCGGAACGTCAAGGTCCTGGCGATCATCGCCCAGGTCGTCTTCCTCGCTCTGGTCCTGATCGTTCTGGCCCTGATGCTCCGCAATGTGGTCAGCGGCATTCAGCGGCTCGGGATCTCTGCCGACTTCGGGTTTCTCGGCGAACGGGCGGGCTTCGATATCTCAGAGGTCCCGATCCCCTACACGGCCGACGATAGCTTCGGCAGGGCGATGCTCGTGGCCATCGTCAACACCCTTAAGGTCGCCCTGCCGGGGGTGGCGCTGGCCACGCTGCTCGGCATCGGGCTGGCGCTGATGCGGCTGTCGAGCAACTGGATCTTAAGGCAGATCGCCACGGTCTATATCGAAACGATCCGCAATATCCCGCTGGTCATCATTATCTTCCTGTTTTTCACGGTTCTCTTCGTCCCCGGCCTGCCGCGGGGGAGGAACGCCATGATGTTCTGGGGGGGAGGGCTCCTCAACAACTCCGGTTGGGCGCTCCCCTGGCTCTTCCCGGGTGCAGGCTTCCGGAGCTGGCTGCCCTGGCTCGTCGCTGGCCTGATCGTCGCCGCCGCCATCCTGGTCGTTCGCCGCATCCAGATCGTCCGCTCCGAACGTCCCGGCAACCCCTGGCCCCCCGCGCTCGTCGCCCTGGCCCTGATCGGGGCCGTAGGCTATTTCGTCGCGAGCCTGAACTCCTCTTATCCGGCCAATCTCCAGATCGACTTCAATCCCTCCCGGGCACGGATCACCTCCTACATCGACATCGATGAGAACGGCGAGTTCAGCAGCAGGGTCGATCGGGCCGTCGGCTACGTCCCCGTCCGGTTTGTGCTTGGGGCAGGTACCGTGCGCAGGGAGTTTCCCGACAGCTTCGTAGAGCTCCGCAGGACCGTCTACAGCACCTTCCGCTTTCCGCTGATCAGAGAGCGGGAGGTCGAGTCCGCCAGCCCGCGCTTTGTGGACGAGGGGCTCGCTGCGAGCTTCGGCATCGAGTTCACCAACTATCCCAGCATCGGATTCATCTATCAGGACCGCAACCGTAACGGCAGCTACGACCGGGGTGAAGAGGCCGACGCCGAGACCGGCAAGGGCTTCGACGGGGGCGACTATCGGCTCGTGCTCGATGTGACCGGTTTCGAACGCCGACTGGTAACGGGCCGCGAGGGCGAAGTGAGGGTGCCGAGGTTTGATGAGTTCGTGACCGAACCGAGGGTCGAACTCCTCGCGGCCGCTCCGCTCCTCCTCAGCAGACCGAGCATCCCCGGCAACCTTAGCGGCGGGGGGGGACTGATCCTCACTGTGGCCTACCTGGCCCTGGTGGTGGCCCTGGTGGTCTACACCTCGACCTTCATCGCTGAGATCGTCCGGGGAGGGATCCTCTCGGTGGCCAAGGGGCAGACGGAGGCCGCCAAGGCCCTCGGCCTTAGCGGCTCCCAGACCTTTCGGCTGGTGGTCTTCCCACAGGCGATGAGGGTGATCGTCCCGCCGATGATCAGCCAGTACTTAAACCTCACCAAGAATAGCTCCCTCGGCGTCTTCGCCGCCTACCCCGACTTTTTCGCAGTGAGCGCGGTGATCGCCAACCAGTCGGGTGCCTCGGTCCCGATCGTCCTCACCCTCATCGTCGGTTACCTGGCGATCAGCCTCTCGTTCTCGCTGATTCTGAACTGGTACAACGAGCGGGTGAAGTTGGTGGACCGGTAGATCATGGCAGCGAAGCGACCCCTCCAGAGCAGGGTAGGCGCCGCCGACTGGCTGCGGACGAATCTGTTCAGCAATTGGTGGAACACCATCGTCTCGCTGCTCTCCATCGCCCTCTCGCTGTGGCTGCTGTTTGTCTTCGCCAAGTTCCTCTTCATCGACGCGAACTGGGACCGCGTATGGGCCAACCTGCGTCTGCTCACGGTGTTCCGCTATCCCGCCGACCTCCTGTGGCGGCCGATGCTTGTCATCGTCTTCCTCATGACCCTGTTCGGCGCCTCGGCGGGCCTCTCCGGCGAGGGTACGGGTGCCATCCTGCGCAACACCTTCCGCTGGCTGATGGGGTTGATAGGGCTGATCGCTCTCATCTCCCTGTTCGCCTTCCCGGCGGTGAGGATCTGGTGGCTCCTGGTGATCGTCTTTGCCCTCGGCGGCTACCGGCTGGGTCGCCATTTCCCGGCGCCGGTGAGTCGGCCCCTCGCCTGGCTCTGGGGCGCCTCCTGGATCGTGACCCTGCTGATCCTCTACGGCGTCGGGCCGGAGGAATCCTCCTCCCCCTTCCGCCTGGTCCCGGCCACCCTGTGGGGCGGCATCCTGCTCACCTTTTTCCTGTCGATCACCGGCATTGTGGTCAGCTTTCCGCTCGGGATAGCCCTCGCCCTCGGACGCCAGAGTCGCTTGCCGATCATCAAGGGGATCTGCACCAGTTTCATCGAGATCGTCCGTGGCGCCCCGCTCATCTCCTGGCTCTTCATCGCCTCGCTCGTCCTTCCCCTGATCATCGGCGCCAACCCACCGGCCATCTGGCGGGCCCAGGTCGCCATCATCCTGTTCGCCGCCGCCTATCTGGCGGAGAACGTCCGCGGGGGGCTGCAATCCGTGCCCAGAGGGCAGACTGAGGCCTCTCGCGCGTTGGGGATGAGCGGCTGGGACACCACGCGCCTCATCGTCCTCCCGCAGGCGCTCCGGGCGGTGATCCCGGCGATCGTGGGGCTATTCATAGGGCTCTTCAAGGATACCTCGCTCGTCACCATCGTGGGGCTAAGCGATCTCTTCGCAGTCGGGATCACCGTCACCAACCAGCCTGAGTCACTCCTGGTCACGGGCGGTGTCACCCGCGAGGCGTTCATCTTCATGGCCCTGTTCTTCTGGTTCTTCTCCTACCGCATGAGCGTGGCGAGCAGGCAACTTGAGAGGCAGCTCGGCCTGGGAGAGAGGTAGAAGCCCATGCCGACCCCGTGCCCCGGTCGAGAAGGAGTCCGTTGAGATGGCAGATCAGACATTAGTGCGAGCCGACGCCCCCGCTGGGGGAGAGCGCGTCATCGAGATCGAGAACCTGAACAAGTGGTTCGGCGATTTCCACGCCCTCCAGGACATCAACATGTCGGTCAACCGGGGGGAGGTGGTGGTCGTTATCGGCCCTTCCGGTTCGGGTAAGTCCACCCTGATCCGCTGCATCAATCGCTTAGAGGAGCATCAGCAGGGCCGTATCTTCGTGGATGGGACGGAGCTCACCGACGATGTCCGCAACATCGACCTGATCCGGCGGGAGACCGGCATGGTGTTCCAGCAGTTCAACCTTTTTCCCCACTTAAGTGTCATGGCGAATATCACGCTGGCCCCGGTACGGGTGCGGAGGTGGAAGCGGTCCGAGGCGGAGGAGCGGGCTATGTTCTATCTCGAGAAGGTCGGCATTCCCGAGCAGGCGCAGAAGTACCCGGGCCAGCTCTCCGGCGGCCAGCAGCAGCGCGTCGCTATCGCCCGTGCCCTCACCATGGGTCCGAAGGTGATGCTGTTCGATGAGCCCACGAGCGCCCTCGATCCCGAGGTGATCGGCGAGGTGCTCGAGGTGATGGTCAACCTGGCGAAGGAGGGGATGACCATGTGTGTGGTGACCCATGAGATGGGGTTTGCCCGCGAGGTGGGTCACCGGGTGATCTTCATGGACGCCGGCCAGATCGTCGAGGTCGGTTCGCCCGAGCACTTCTTCACGAGCCCGACTGAGGAGCGGACCAGGTCCTTCCTCTCCAAGATCCTGTAAAACCCCACGCAATAGAACTTCAGTCCCCGGCCTCATCGGGAGGGCAGCTAGCGGAGAGTTCCGCGAGGGTCCTCGCCGCAGGCTCCCGCCGGACTGATCGCGGCGTATCGCCCGGATGGGTGAGTGCCGACCTCCGGAGCTACCACTGCGGTACCGTGGGCCGCCAGGGCACCGGTTCCACGGCCTCCCCTTCGAGGTCGTATACCCCCGCCCCGGTGATCCTGGCCCGGACCCGATCTCCGATCTTGACCGTACCGTCGGTCTTAACCAGGACCGTGCCGTCGATGTCGGGCGCGTCCGCCTGGCTGCGCCCTATCACCTCGCCCGGCAGGTCGCCGTAGGCGTCGACGATCACCTCGAGTTCGCCGCCGACCCGTTCCCGGTTCTTCTCGAAGCTGATCCGTTGCTGGAGTCCCATAAGCCGCTCGAGCCGCTCGGTCTTGACCTCATCCGGAACCGAGCCGCTCAGTTCGTTGGCCGCCGCCCCCTCGACCTCGCTGTAGCTGAAGGCGCCGACCCGGTCGAGGCAGACCTCGGCGAGGAACTCGAGGAGGAGTTCGAACTCCTCCTCGGTCTCTCCCGGGAAGCCCACGATGAAGGTCGAGCGGATCGCCAGTTCGGGGCAGATCGAGCGCCACTCGGCGATGGTCTCGAGGTGGCTCTCCGCCCCTCCTGGCCGCCGCATCGACCGAAGGATGCGCGGGCTCGCGTGCTGGAGGGGAACATCGAGGTAGGGCAGCAGCTTCCCCTCGGTCATTAGCGGGATCAGCTCCCGCACGTGCGGATAGGGGTAGATGTAGTGCAGGCGGATCCAGACCCCCAGTTCGGCCAGTTCCCGCACCAGCGGCACAGGATGCGCCTTCACCGTTCGGCCCCGGTACTCGCTACCCCGGTGTTTCAGATCGGTGCCGTAGGCGCTTGTGTCCTGGGCGATGATCAGGAGTTCGCGGGTTCCGGTGGCGACCAGCCGCGTCGCCTCACTCAGGATGTCGGCCGCGTCCCGTGAGACCTGGAGACCCCGGAGCTGCGGGATGATGCAGAAGCTGCAGCGGTGGTTGCAGCCCTCGGCGATCTTCAGGTAGCTGTAGTGGCGGGGGGTGAGCTTGATCGAACCGGTTCCCGGGATCAACCTCCTGAAGGGCTCGACCTCGGGCGGCAGGACGTTGTGCACGGCGTTCATGACTCCAGCTGAGTCCGCCTGCCCGGTTACCGCTAGGACGCTGGGGTGGCGCTCCATGATCACCTCGGGCCGCTCCCCGAGGCAGCCTGTCACCACCACCCGGCCGTTGGCGTCTAGCGCGTCGCCGATGGTGGCCAGGGACTCTTCCACCGCCGGGGTGATGAAGCCGCAGGTGTTCACGACGACCAGATCGGCTTCCTCGTAGCTGGACACTAGCAGGTACCCTTCAGCTCGGAGTTGGGTGAGGATATGCTCGCTGTCCACTAGGGCCTTGGGGCAGCCGAGGCTAACGAATCCGATCTTGCCGCTCATGTCGACTCTCCACAATTCTCCAGGGGGATGGCGGTGCCGGGTTCGGTCGGAGGCCCCTGAGGCGGGTCAGCTGCGGGACCTGCTCCGGCGTCGGCGCCTCTCGCGGCCTCCTCCTCCCTTGGTCGGCCTCTCCCGGTTCGGGACCGGCGTCTCCTCGTGGGTCTTGACGAGCAGGGCGTCCACACTCGTGTCGGTCAGTCTCTGGGTCAGGCGAAGGATCGGGTGTGGCGGTTCGGCGTCTACGTAGATGAAGCTTCTCCCCGGGTAGAGGGAAAAAGCCCACGCCTCCCGGTCTCCTAACGGGGTAGGCAGGGTCACGACGCCGACGGGCAGCACCATTATCTCCTTCCCCAGCATCGGAATGCGGGTCTGGCCCCCCCCGTTTCCGGAGAGCCGACGGATCTCGTGGAGCATCGACAGCGGATCCCGGTAGGGGAGGAGGTAGGGGGTGTAGGCCCGGTCGTTCTGCCCCCTGCTCGCCCGAATCATCCCCGTGGAGCTGTCGAACACCACCTCGTAGCGCCGATTGCCCCCCCGCGCCTTTGTCTCCTCGAGAAAGCGGTAGCTGAAGAAACCGGTATTGTGACAGCGGCTCTGCTGAATGACGGTACTCTGCCCCAGGTTGCCCTGCAGCATCGTTCTGCCCTCGAGCAGCGCCGCCTCTCCCCGCTGCTGGGTGCGGAGGGTGTGGGTGCCAACAGGCTTACCACGCAGCGTGAGGCGGTATGAATGGACCTCCACGGGCATGGGGTTCAGGGTAGCACGACCGCCTCAGGTTCCCGCCGTCCCCGGCTTGGTAGCTCGTCCTTCAGCTGAACCGGCTCTCTGGTCGACCTCTCAAGGAAGCTGTCCCGACTCCTGGGTGGGGCGATCATCACGACTCGGCTCGGGCACTGGCTGTCGTGGGGCCCGAGCCGCTCGCTGGCGATCCTATAGGCGAGCACTCTGGTGGATCGTCATCGACCGGGGGCGGCTCAGCGGCCGCATCGACCTGCTGGGTACCGCCGACGGCCCTCTCGACGCGGAGGCGGCGAGCGCCCTCCTGCACTCCCGGGTCCCCCCACCCCGCGATCAGGCCGCACCCCCGGCTCCCGGACGACACCCGCCTGAGGGCCGCACTCCAGCGAGCGAGCGGAGGCGGCCGGCTGCGTCTACCGACCGCAGCGTCGAGGTCATCGACTCAGGGCTCTCGGCTCTTAGGAAGGGGGTGGGCTAGGATAGGGGGCAGGAGGTCCATCCCCATGGTGAGTTCGCCCGTTCCCTCCGACCCCCAGTTGGTAGCCCTCGAGCGGGGTGGTCCGGACTTCATCACCGAGCCGACCGTAGCCGCTAACGGGAGGCTGGTCGATTTCTACCGTGAGCACGGCTACCTGGTCGTTCCCGATCTCTTTAGTGCGGTCGAGCTTGAGGAGCTTAAGGCGGAGACGCTGAGCATCTGCCGGGGTGAACGGGGCGAGGTGATCGGTGTCGAGCCGAGTGTTCCCGGGGAGAGTGCAGAGGAGACCCTCAGGCGCTACCTGTGCATCCACTTTCCCCACAAGATCTCCGAAGTCATGCACCGCTACCTGGCTGCGCCGAAGCTGGTTGAGGTCCTTACCGAGGTGATCGGGCCGAACGTCAAGTGCATGCAGTCGATGCTGTTCATCAAGGCGACCGGCAAGCCCGGTCAGGCCTGGCACCAGGACGAAGACTTCATCCCCACCCGCGACCGTTCCCTGGTAGGCGGCTGGATTGCGGTCGACGACGCCACCGTCGAGAACGGCTGCCTGTGGGTCATCCCTGGTTCGCACCGGCCTGGACTGCTGTGGCCCCTGGAGCAGCAGGACGATGCCCGTTTCGACTGCACCGATGAAGCGACGGGCTTCCCCTACCATGACGAGGATGCGGTCCCGGTCGAGGTCAGGGCTGGGAGCGTCGTCTTCTTCGGTGGCTACCTGCTGCACCGCTCATTCCCCAACCGGGCTCGAGGCGGGTATCGCCGGGTCCTGGTCAATCACTACATGAGCGCCGAGTCGCTGCTGCCCTGGCGACAGACACTCAAGGAGGGCGAGCATGTGGCGGTCGCCGATTATCGGGATATCGTGATGGTCGCCGGCGAGGACCCTTACGCCTGGAAGGGCAGAGAAGAGATCGCGGTTGCAAGGGTGCGCCCCAGCGGTGAGGGGGGCTGTGAGCGCTGGGGCAGCAGGGAGTCCCAATAACGCTCTTTGCCACTCGATCTCAAGATACGCGAGCGGTGTCGACCCCCCGGACTGTCCCGAGGTGGCCCGACCCTCGGTCAGGCGTTATAGCTTCGTGAGGAGATGTCCCCGCCCCGGCCGGTCCAGTTGGTATGGAAGAACTCCCCCCTGGGCCGGTCGATTCGTTCGTAGGTGTGGGCCCCGAAGTAGTCGCGCTGGGCTTGCAACAGGTTGGCGGGAAGCCGGGCGTGGCGGTAGCCATCGTAGAAGGCGAGCGCAGCCGCCATGGTCGGCGTCGGGATGCCCGTCCCGACCGCGGTGGCGACGGTCCGCCGCCACGCCGCCTGGGCGGCCTCGATCTCGTCGCGGAAGAAGTTGTCGAGGAGGAGGTTCTGGAGGTCCGGCCGCTCTCCATAGGCGGAGCGGATATCGGTGAGGAAGCGAGAGCGGATGATGCAGCCTCCCCGCCACATCTGGGCGATACCCCCATAGTTGAGCTCCCACCCGTGCTCCGCTGCGGCCGCTCGCATGAGCATATAGCCCTGCGCGTAGGAGCTGATTTTGGCGGCGTAGAGCGCCTGCTCGAGGTCCGCTATAACGGCGTTGCGGTCGAGGCCGGGCAGCTCCGGCGGTCCCCGCAGGACCCTGGAAGCGGCGACGCGCTCCTCCTTAAGCGAGGAGAGGAACCTCGAGAAGACCGCCTCACCGATGAGCGTGAGGGGGATGCCGAATTCGAGGGCATCGATGACGGTCCACTTGCCTGTGCCCTTCTGTCCGGCGACATCGAGGATCTTCTCCACCAGCGGTGTACCGTCATCGTCCTTGAGGGTGAAGATGTCGGCCGTGATATCGATCAGATAGGAGTCGAGCTTGCCCGCTCGCCAGCCGGAGAATACCTCGCCGATCTCGGTCGCACCCATGGCCAGACCGGCATGCATGAGGTGATAGGCCTCGGTGATGAGCTGCATGTCGCCGTACTCGATACCGTTGTGGACCATCTTGACGAAATGTCCCGCTCCGCCCTCGCCGACCCAGTCGCAGCAGGGTAGACCGTCGACCTGGGCAGCGATCTCCTGCAGGATCGCCTGCAGGTGTGGCCAGGCGTCGCGGGAGCCTCCCGGCATGATGGAGGGGCCGTTGCGGGCCCCCTGCTCACCCCCGGACACCCCCGCTCCGACGAAGAGCAGCCCCCTGGCCTCGAGCTCCTCTAAGCGACGCACGGTGTCGCGGTAGTTGGCGTTGCCGCCGTCGATGACGATGTCACCCTCCTCGAGCAGCGGCAGCAGCGTCTCAATCACCCGGTCGACAGCGCCGCCGGCCTTGACCATTAGCATGATCTTGCGGGGGCGTTTGAGCTTCGCGACGAGCCCCTCGAGGCTCTCGAAGCCCTCGACCCCGGTTCCGCTTGCGGGCCCAGAGACGAAGGCCTGCATGACGCTGGCAGTTCGGTTGTAGACGCCGACCCGGTACCCGTGGTCGTTCATGTTGAGGACCAGGTTCTGGCCCATCACGGCGAGACCGATGAGGCCGATGTCGAGCTTCGGGTCGTCCACGCTATCCTCCTCTGGAATGCGTCGAGACGGGGTGGCCGGGGCGGTGCCCCCTATCTAACCACCTTCTCCACCGGCCAGTGGCTACCAGGACCGCTACTGGCCGCCTGGTTTCTCCCCGCTGATAGGTGGCCCGGGGCTGCTGCGGGCGACCTAGGAGAGTTGGGGATCGGCGCTGAGTCGGGGTAGATGTGAGGTCTCCCAGGATCAGCTATCGCTTCGAGGGGCTGCCGCAGAGAGGGTTAGAGGGGGTTTGAAGCTGTATGGTTCAAACCTTGAAGGGGTCCTGGCCCGAACCGGGGCGGTCCCGTTGTCGGGGAGGGGTCGATCGGTGATATGGTTCGCGGCGCGAGGCTGCCCGCTGCAGCTACCGGCTTAGCGGCGGGGTTCTGGGCTGCCGCGGCGGTCTGTCTGATCCAACTCCTTGCGAACGGCGGTGAGGACCCGCTCTCGGGCGATGTCGATAGCTGCGGCGATCGTGGCGCCGGCAGCGGGCACATGCCCTCCTCCCCCCAGCATGAGGCAGATCGCTTGGGCTGAAACGCCGCCGCGGGTCCGAACACTTACCTTGGTTGTGTCCCCCTGCTCCTTCAGCAGCACGGCCACCCGGATTCCCTCGGCGTAACGGATTACGCCGATGAAATCCTCGGAGTCGAGGATCTCCTCGCTTAGGTCTTCTCGCATCGATTCGGTCACCCGGGCGAGGGCCACCTCGCCGCCGAGAGGAAATTCGACGGTGGCCATCACCTGGGCCAGGAGTGGATAGTAGCTCTGGGGTCGCCACTGCAGGCGGTCTGTCAGTTCAGCGTAGTCGAGTCCGCTCGCCAGCAGCTCCGCAGCCGCCCTGAGGACAGCCGGGCGGGTGTTGCCGAACCGGAGGAAGCCGGTGTCGGTCAGGATGCCCAACAGACAGGGCGTGGCGAGCTCCGGTGTCCAGGCCAGTCCGAGCTGCTCCACGATATCCTTCACGATCTGGGCCGTTGCCGCCTTGCTGGGATCGACGAGGTGGATGTCGCCGAACCTTTCGTTGGTGCCGTGGTGGTCGATATTGATCGTGAGAGCGGCGTCGCCGAGCGGCACTCCGGCCACGCGCGAGGCCGCCCCGGCATCCAGGGCGATCAGGAGGGTGCCCGGTGCAAGAGTCTCCAGCTGCGGGACGAGTTCGCCGGGCGCGGTGAGGAAGGCCAGGAACCGCGGCGGGGTCAGGCTGACGGTCGTCGCCCTTCCGAGTGCCTGCAGCGCCCGGCTCAGCGCCAGGGTGCTCCCGACGGCGTCGCCATCGGGGTCGATATGGGTGGCAAGAACGATCGGCCCCGACCAACTCCGCAGCCGCTCTGAGATGGCCCTGACCTTCCCCGAATAGTCGGACTCGCTTCGGTTGTCTACCGGTGTCGTCATAGGCCTGATGATACCTCTAGGGCGTCGCCATCCCCTCGACCCCGGAAATCGCTAGCTAGCTGGCAGGCTTCTCACGGCGTGGTGCTATAATTGAGGCATGATTCTGGAGCCCGGACAGCGCCGGTCTAGAGGGCAACCCTTCGGGAGAACCATTCTGCCCCTGCTCCTGCTGGCCGTCGCGGCGGTCGTCGCAAACGAGTTGCGAACCGAGCGTGTCGTCGCGCAGGATATGCCACCTCCGGTGGTCGAGGCGACAGGGCGGCTCGAGGAGGTCTATCAGGGGGCGCGTCCCGCCACGCTTCGCGTTGAGGCCCGCGTCTTGAGTCGGATGCCCGGTCGTTCGGTCGTCGGAGTCGGGACCGGCTTCTTCGTCAGCGAAGAGGGCCTGCTCCTTACCGCCTATCACGTAGTCAAAGCGCAGTGGTTGGGCGGCAGGCACATGCACTACTTCGGGGTGGCGCCCGGGGGCGAGGAGTACCGGCTCGAGCTCGTGGGTTTCGACGCCTACCTCGATCTCGCCCTGTTGCAGGCTGAGGTCGGTGGGCCTGTCCCCTACATCCCCTTCGCGAGCGGCCCGACCCGGCCGGGCAGGGAGATCGTGGCTATCGGCAACAGCCGAGGGGAATTCCTGGAAGATCGTAGTGGCAGGGTTACCCGGCTCGGCGTGGGTTCGCCGAACGCGTTGCTGGCAGACGGCGTCATCGAACTTACCGCCTCCCTCTTCCAGGGGGATTCCGGTGGACCGGTCCTCAACACCGACGGAGAGGTCGTCGGCGTGGTGAGCTACATCAGCTTCAATCCCCAGGACATGGGCTCTGAGGGCCGGGGGTTCGTCCCCCCCTTCCTGAGCGGTCTGACACTCCCGCGGAGGTTCGCCTCCTACGCAGTCCCCGTGTCCGCGGGCAGCGAGGTGGTGGCGGCGCTCTTTGCGGGCGAGACCCGGGATATCCCGGTCATAGGGTTCGCCTGGGCGAACTTCGACTACGATCCGGCCACCAACAGCAGCCTCGACCTAGGCCGGCGCCCGGGGACGGTGATCGGCGATGTCGTCGCCGGCGGTCCCGCCGCCCGGGCAGGACTGCGCAGCCTCGAGAGTCGACGGGTAGTCGTCAACAGGGAGGGGGGCTCGGTCCGCACCTCGGTGGTCTCGGCCGCCGACGTGATCGTCGCGGTCGATGGCGAGCCTACGCCCACCTTCAACTCCCTCGTCGAGGTGCTGCGGCGCAAAGAGGTCGGGCAACTTGTGGAGCTCACAGTGCAGCGTGGGCCGGAGACGTTTAAGGTCGACCTCGAGCTGGGAGCTCACCGCCAGGTCTTCAACTGACCTCCGGCTCGAGCGAGGGGTCCAGACAGAGCACGCACCCCCGGACCCGAGGGTGCGCTCCCTGGTGGGCGATGGTGGATTTGAACCACCGACCTCGTCGTTATCAGCGACGCGCTCTAACCGACTGAGCTAATCGCCCCCGGTCGGTCGAAAACGGCCCCGAGTCTATCACGAGCCCGTGAGAGGGGTCAAGGAGCGTGAGACTCCACAGGCTGGCACGGCCTGCCCTGCAGGTCGCGTCTAGGTGGCACCGCTACCGAGGGAGCTCTTAGGTCGCTTCGCAATCGGTGGCTCTCCGGCCTCGGCAGGTATCATGGGTCCATGATCGAGCGGGTCTATCTGGCCAGGCCGCGTGGGTTCTGCGCAGGGGTGGTTATGGCGATCAGGGCGGTGGAGGAGGCCGCAGCGGAGAATCGCAGCCGCGGGGCCGGTACCCTCCCGGTCTTTCACGCCATCGTTCACAACGACACCGTGGTCTCCCGCCTCGAGCGCGATCATGATGTCCACTTTGTGGAGGACCTGGAGGAGCTCAGCGGGCCTCGTGGCCGGCTGAAGGAGGAGTTCGATCCCACCCTGGTGTTCAGTGCTCACGGGGTGAGCCCCGCGGTACGCCGCCGCGCCTCCGAACTGGGCCTGGCCACCATCGATGCGACCTGCCCTCTGGTTGCCAAGGTCCATAACGAGGCCAGGAAATACGCCCGGGAGGGTTACCACATCCTCTTGATCGGCGACTCGACTCGGCATCAGGAGGTGATCGGCACCCGTGGCGAGGCGCCTGAGTGCACCACGGTGGTGAGCGTGCTCGACAACCGCCAGGACGATCCCGAACTCGCCGATCCGCACGTGGTGGAGGTGCCCGACCCGGACCGCGTGGTGGTCCTGACCCAGACCACCCTCTCGGTGGACGATACCTCCCGCACGATCGAACTCCTCCGGGAGCGCTTTCCCGGGCTGGTGGTGCCGCCGCGGGACGACCTCTGCTTCGCCACCAAGAACCGTCAGGACGCGGTTAAGTCGATCGCGCCGCTGGTCGAGCTGTTCCTGGTGGTGACGAGCGACTACAGCTCCAACGGGATGCGGCTGCTCGAACTGGCCGAGGAGCTGAGCGGGAGAGCCCGGAGGGTCGAGGGTCCGGCCGACCTGCAACCTGCCTGGTTTGAGGGGGTGAGGAGTGTCGGGATCACCTCGGCCGCCTCGACCCCCGACGATCTGGTTCAGGGGATCGTGGCCCGGCTGCGGCGGGAGAGTCCGGAGCTCGAGCTGATCGAGGAGGGGGAGTGGGAGGAGATCACCTTCCGGCAGCCCACCCGCCACCCGCCACCGGCGTCGTGATGCGGCCCGGCACGGGGCGGCGCTGGCCGGTGAGCGTGGCCCCCATGATGGACCGGACCGACCGCCACTTCCGCGCCTTCATGCGCCGCATCACCCGTGAGACGCTGCTCTATACCGAGATGATCACCACGGGGGCGATTCTCCATGGTGATCGCGACCACCTCCTCGGGTTCAGCCCCGAGGAACGGCCCCTCACCCTTCAACTCGGCGGGGACGATCCCACAGCACTCGCAGCCTGTGCCTCCCTCGCTGAGAGATTCGGCTACGACGAGGTGAACCTCAATGTCGGCTGCCCGAGCGACCGCGTCCAGCGGGGCCGTTTCGGGGTCTGCCTGATGAAGGAGCCCTCGAGGGTTGCCGCCGGTATCGCCGCCATGCGCGCCTCCGCCTCTATCCCCGTGACCGTCAAGCACAGGATCGGGGTGGACAGCCTCGATCGCTACGAGGACCTCGCCCGCTTCGTCGCGACCGTGGCGGAGGCCGGGGCTGAGCGGTTCATTGTGCACGCGAGGAAGGCGTGGCTCCAGGGCCTGAGCCCAAAGGAAAACCGGACGGTTCCCCCCCTCCGCTACCAGGATGTGTACCGACTGAAGCGGGAGTTCTCCCACCTCCGCATCGAGATCAACGGCGGAGTCCGGGTCGTGGATTCGGTGAGATCCCACCTCGCCCGGGTCGACGGCGTGATGATCGGTCGGGCGGCCTATGAGGACCCCTACCTGTTCGCCAGCTTCGACCGGGACTTCTATGGCAGCCCGGAGCCTCCGCCTACCCGCCGCGAGGTGGTTGCGGGCATGCTCACCTACGCTGAGAGTTGGCTCGAGCGGGGCCTCAACTTACAGCGGATCACCCGACACCTGCTGCCCCTGATGAACGGTCTCCCTGGGGCCCGGAGCTGGCGCCGTTTCCTGAGCGAGCGATCCCACCTGCCGGGTGCGGGTCCAGAGCTCTTGGAGGTGGCGATGAAAAGCATTCCGAGTACCCTCCTCGATCAGTGCCCGCCGGCCTCACCTCCGGTCGTCGCCGGCTGATCTGGAGAGCTCGACCTTCACAACCCGCAGTTCGGCTCCCACCCCGAGATTCCAGTCTTCGGCCGCGCTACCGTTCCGGATGGCGAGTTCGAGGTAGCCGCTGCTCCCCCAGTAGGCGACCGCCTCGCCGGGCTCGACAGCGGCGAAGGTCGCTCTCAGAGGTGCAGATCGAGCAGATCTGGAGAGTCCGGCCTTGGCGAGTTCGACGACCCTCCAGTTAGCTGAGGGCTCGAGCGAGCCCGCGGGCAGGTTGGTGATCAGGTTTCCGAACCGGTCCTGGTAGAGGACCGTCACCTCCCAGCCGTGGTCGCTTCGCCTGGGCTGAGGCCACAAGAGCGGAGCCAGGGCGGTGGCTGCCAGGGGTGAGCCCACCTCGGCCAGCGCCCTCCCCGCCGCGAGGTGGGCGGCCACCGGAGCGAACAGGTCCCTCCCGTGGAAGGTGGTACTTACCTTCGGGAGGTGGAAGGCAGGATTATCGAGTGTGACGGCCGCGCGTACGGGGGCGGTATCCAGGAGAGCGGCGGCAAGGCCGTTGTCGGGGCACACCAGGCTCCGGGTTGTCTCCTCGTCGCCTAGCTCGAGGGCGACTGGTCGCCTGGAGGTGCCGACGCCTGGGTCGACCACGGCACATACCACCGCTTGTGGTGGCAGGTAGGGCCACGCCGCCCGGAGTGCGAAGGCGCCCGCTCGGATGTCCTGCGGGGGCAGCTCGTGGGTGAGATCGACCACGGTGGCACCGGGCGCGACGCTTAAGATCACACTCTTCATAACCCCTACGTAGGGGTCGGTAAGGCCGAAATCGGTGAGGAGTGCGAGGAACATCTGGCGATTCGAGGGGGGCGCCACTAGTCCCGGAAGCACTTGAGGAACTCGTTGACGATGAGGGGGTGCTGGGCCATCAGATTACCTTATCGGAAGAGTCGCTCGACCGGGGCAAGCAGCCGTCAAGCTGCTGCGGGCAGGGTTGATGGCGGCTGTAGCTGTGTGAATGAGCAGTCCGTCGTGGTGGCTGTCGGAAGGGTGGGGCGTTATTGCTCGGGCAGTCGACTAGGAGGCCCGGGACCGATCCCTGTGCTCCAACTCCCCCCGGGGTTCCCTGCCCTGGCGGGTGTAGGGTGGCGACTAGCGCTCGAGCCTGAGGTCGACCGCCGGTTCTGACCGGTCCACTCCCCTAGCATCTCTGCGATAATTGACCAAGTGCTCATATGCCTGTTGCGTTCGTTGTGGAGTCCGAATACAACCTGCGGGATAGCTCGAGGCCCATGGATTGAGCAGACCGGTAGTCGGTCCTGCGGAGCAGGGACGTTCCGGGGAGGGAGCCATGATGCGGAAAGGGAAGCCCGATTACACCTCTCGCGTTCCCCACTACACCTTCGCCGAGACCCTGGGACAGCAGGAGCTGCAGCTTAAGGAGAATCCGCTGCTGCGACGCATGATCGCGGCCCGGAAGGAGTTGGAGGGGGATCCGCATCGTCCTAGCTATCACTATGTCAACCCGGAGAACCTGCTCAATGACCCCAACGGGCTCTGCTTCTGGCAGGGCCGCTGGCACCTCTTCTACCAGGCCTACCCGCCCGAGGATCCGCGCCAGCACTGGGGGCACGCCGTCAGCGACGACCTGATCCGCTGGCGGGACCTCCCCTACGCGATCTACCCACACCCGGAAGAGAGGTGCTACTCCGGCTCCACCTTGGTCGAGGAGGGCCGGGTCATCGCTACCTATCACGGCACCGAGGTCGGCAACATGGTCGCGGTCTCGAGCGACCCGCTGCTGCTGAACTGGGAGAAGGTGACCGGAGGACCCGTCATCCCGTTCCCGAGCGACCTCGAGTCCGTGCCCTACAGGGTGTTCGACCCCTGCATCTGGAAAAAGGAGGGCGGGTACTACGCGCTCTCCGCCGGGACGCTGCCCCACGGTCCCGGCGGCCTGCCGATCCGCGCGAACTTCCTGTTCCGCTCCGAGGATCTAGAGAGCTGGGAGTACTTGCACCCGTTCGTCGAGGGAGACCGTTTCACCTTGGTGGGTGACGACGGCGCCTGCCCCTATTTCTGGCCGATCGGCGACCGGCATATCCTCCTGTTTTTCAGTCATATGAGCGGCGGACAGTACCTGCTGGGCGACTACGACACCGACCGCGACAAGTTCGTCGCGACCGCGCATGGCCGGTTCAACTTCGGGCCGGCACAGCCGTCCGGGTTGCACGCGCCGTCGGCGGCCCCCGACGGAGAGGGGGGCATCGTCGTGATCTTCAATATGAACCCCGGCCTGCCCAGCCAGGGCTGGGACCAGATCATGACCTTGCCCCGGCGCCTGACTCTGGCCGGGGGCGACGACCTGAGGATCGAACCGGCCGGCGACCTCGAGTCGCTGCGCTACGACCATCGCCGCGTCGAATCGCTGACCCTGCCGGCCAACCGGGAGGTCGTGCTCGAAGAGTTCTGCGGGAACGCCATGGAGTTGCTGGTCGAGATCGACCCGAACGACGCTCCCGTAGTCGAACTGAATCTCCTGCGCTCCCCGGGTCGGGAGGAGTTCACCCGGATCGCCTTCTTCCCCGACCGGGGCTTCCGGCGCCGGGTGCGGTCTCCCGACGCCACAGCTTCGGCCCGTACGCGAACCCCCCTGATCCGGGCCGAGAGCCTGATCACGATCGATTCGTCGTACTCGTCGATCCTGCCGGAGGTGCGACCGCGGGCTCCCGAGACGGCCCCGGTCCACCTCGAGCCGGGCGAACCCCTGCGGCTGCGCATCTTCGTCGACCGCAGCGTAGTCGAGGTGTTCGTGAACGGGAAGCAGTGCGTCGCCGTCAGGGTCTATCCCAGCCGTGAGGATAGCGTCGGCGTCTCCTTGCGCTCCCAGGGACGGAGTGCCGAGTTACGGTCCCTGGACGCCTGGCAGATGGGTAACATTTATGAAGTGCATGGGCAACTAGGGTGGTGACATGAGATCACCCCGCACCCCGACAAAAGAGGTGGGCACCAGACCCTGGCAGGATCGGTGGTTTTGGGGTTGGTGCCGGCAGGGGGGTGATGAAGAGTGAAGGGGCGGTTCTCGAATAGGCCGAGTCTTGCACTTTTTCGCTGGACGATGGGCCTTGGTCCTTCGAGAACAAGGTCCTCCCAGGTGTCGGTCTCGGGGCGGATGGGACGTGGCAGCTTCCACATCGATTCAGGTTCGATTCACGGGGGTCAGTGGTGAAGGCCGATAGGCGTTAGGTCTCGCGTCATCTGGGTGAAGGAGCGACACCCCGCTCCACTGATCACTACGTTATCCTCGATGCGTACGCCACCCCACCCTTCGAGGTAGATCCCGGGTTCGATCGTGAAGACCATGCCCTCCTCGAGGGCGAGATCATTGCCTTTGGTGAGTACGGGGTGCTCGTGGACATCCAGCCCCAGGCCATGACCGGTGCGGTGCAAGAAAAACGGTCCGTAGCCTGCATCTTCGATAACCTTCCGAGCCGCCCTGTCTACGTCCTGACAACTTGCACCCGGTCTGGCCGCCGCGTGGGCCGCCGCGTTGGCGGCTTTGACGACGCCGTAAACCTCGACGACCTTGGCCGGTACGTCTTCACCCGCGAAGAGGGTTCTGGTCAGATCGGAGAAGTAGCCATTCACCGTTGTGGTGTAGTCGATGAGCAGAAGGTCTCCCGGCTCGAGTTTCCGGTCGGTGGTTCTACCATGTGGTCTGGCGGAATTTGGACCTGATTGAACCAGGGGTTCGAGCGGCACCGTCTCTCCACCGTTCATTAGCAGACTGGCGGTCAAGCGACGACCGATCTCCTTCTCGGTCATACCGATGGTGATAGTCTCGATTACTTGCGTCAGGGAGGTTTCAGCTATCGCATTGGCCCGCTGTATGTACTCGAGCTCACGCCCATCTTTGATCTGGCGCACGGGGGTCAGGATATCTTCCGCCTGAGCGATGTGGATATCGTTCCAGACCGACCGAATGAGAGAGGACTCAAGTAGCCGCATGCGCAGGTATTCGGCTGCCAGCGATTGCGGTCTGATGCCCTTGGCGAGTCGACGCAGCGCCCCTTCCGGACCTTCTTCATCACTCCAGGGGAATAGCAGCGATGGAATGGCAACTTCGCTTTCCCAGGCCGGCGCTTCCAGTTCTGGGATAAGCACGGCAAGCTCGGCATCTTCTGCGGGAATGAATACTATCATGGGTCGCTCGAGTTGGAAGAAATCGACATTCGTAAGGTATTTCAGATTGGTGCCCGGGACGAGTGCCAGGCAGTCGATACCTAGGTACCGCATCCGCTCTCTTACGACAGCTAGTCGTTTTCTTAGCACCTTTGCCCTTCCCCGCGTCCCGTCAAGCCATCACTTTGGCACACCCTTATCCTGGTCGCGATGCCATATGAGTGGCACGTAGCGGTCATCGTCGAGCCTGTCGCCCGGCTTGAGGTTCCGGTAGTAAACCTCGGGAAGGGTGTCGGGAGTTCCGTTGTAGAGCTCCCCATCTGGGTAGTAGACGCTTGTCATCGCACGGCGCACCCCGGGCGTCATATTGGCGCTGGCACCGTGCGCGATCATGGCGTTGTGGATGACGACGGAACCTGCCGGGCAGGGGGCCGGTACGGCTTCGATCTCCAGCCACTCGGGGTAGGCGTGAAACTGGTCGAGCATGTTCGACCCGATCCGTGTCAATTCATAGTCGCCAAGAAGGTGGGTGCCGGGCAGGTACCATAGGCAGCCGTTCGCCACCGTTGCGTCGTCGAGGGCGAACCACATGCTGACCGACTTGCGGGAGTGAAACGCCCAGTAGGGGACGTCGCGGTGCCAGGCCGTCTGGTTCCCATAGGGCTGCTTGAAGAGCGCCTGGTCGTGCCACAGGCGGACACCGTCGACCCCGCTCAGGGTCGCCGCGAGTCTCCCCAAACGCGGGTCGGTAAGGAGTTTTTTCATGCCTGCATGGCTATCGACCAGGCGAAGGCACTGAGTGAAGACATTCTTGTAGAAGTCATCGGCATCTAGGTTATGGAGCCCATCGTCGCTCGCCAGCCGTTGTTGTACGGCCTCTTCGGTCACGTCGCGCCATGTTTGCAGCTCCTCGCTATTCAAGAAACCTTCGATGACGATGAAGCCTTCCTTCTGGAACTGAGCAACCCGTTCAGGTGCAACCTCTGTCTTCATCGTTCAATCCTTTCCCCAGTCCGCGAGACGGTTATGGCTTTGTCAGTCGGGTAGTTTCCAAAAGCGACTATGAGTGGGGACGGCTTTCTGAAGCCATGAGTGCAATGCGAGTCGGGATTCCTGGATTCCAAGTCATCTGGTCCTCTCATCTCATCCTTTCAAGCGCTTGTTCGTCGGGTCGAAAAGCGGCTCGACACCTACCGTCACCGGGTGACGCTCACCGAAGTACTCGATCTCCAGTTGCCTACCGGGGGCGCTGGATTCCGCGGGCAGGTAACCGTAGGCGATATGCTTGCCCACGCTATAGCCCATGTTGGCACTCGTGACGTAGCCGATGCAATGATCACCGTCGAAGATCGGCTCCTTGCCGAGGGCCATGCCGGTCGCCGTGTCGAAGGTGAGGCAGCGTAGGAGCCGGGCTAGGCCGCCCGCTTTCGCTTCCAACAGGGCTACTCGCCCGACGAATTCGCTGCGGTCTAATCGCACCGCCCAACCGGTGCCGGCCTCGAAGGGGTTGTAATCCTGGTGGATATCCTGGCCCCAGAGCCTGTACCCCTTTTCCAGTCGAAGAGAGTCGAAAGCGCCTGCCCCGGCGGCGATCATCCCGAACTCGCGACCGGCAGCCCAAAGGTCATCCCAGACGCTCAAGGCGTATTCTGCTGGGGGGTAGAGTTCCCAGCCGAGTTCGCCCACGTAGGAGATGCGCAGGGCTACTACCGGAGCGCAGCCGATCTCGATGGACCGGGCCGTGTAATAGGGGAATGCCTCATTGGAAACATCGTGGCCGGTCGCTTTTTGTAGCACCCTGCGCGCATTGGGTCCCCAGAGGCCGATTGGCATGTAGCGGGAAGAGCGGTCGGTGATGGTAACCGAACCGTCGTCAGGAGCGTGCCGGCGCAGCCAGGCCATGTCGCGGGTCAGAAGTGCACCGCCGGTAACGACCCAGTAGCGATCCTGATCGAGGCGCACGATCGTCAGATCGCTGGCGATGCCACCTTTGGGGGTAAGCAGGCTGGTGTAGACGATCTTTCCTAGTGGGCGTTCGATGCGGTTGGCCGCTACCCGCTCAAGTAAGCCGGTCGCACCTGGACCGCCCACCTCGATCACCGCAAGGGTACTGACGTTGAATAACCCCACGTTGGCCCGCACTTCGAGATGCTCTGCCCCTTGGATGGGGGACCAGAACCGGGCCTCCCAACCGGTACGCTGAGGGATCTGAGCCGCGTAGCTGGCTAGCAGCCGCTCGTTGGCTTCATACCACTGGGCCATCTCGTAACCGGCGGACGGGATGAAGTGGCCATTCTGATCGACAAGCCGAGCGTGATAGGGACTGAGTCGTACATTCCTGGGCCTGTCGACCGGCTGCGCCGGGTGGATGATGTCGTAAACCTCCCGGTAGTTCTGAGCGCTGCGCAACTCTACGTAGCGTCGAGTCTGCTGAAAGGGCAGGAAACGGTTGATATCCGCCTCGTGGATGTCGATCTCCGCCTCGCCAGCGGTCATCAACTCGGCGATCGCCTTTCCCACACCGCCCGCATGGGTGATCCAGACTCCAACCGCGACCCAGAAGCCCTTGACCGTGGATTCGCCCATCACCGGAAAGCCGTCCACCGTGAAGGCGAACATGCCGTTGAACTTCTCGATCAGGTCGACGTTGTTCACGGGGGGTAGCAACTCCCTGGCTGCCTGCCAGGCCGTGTCGAAGTGCTTGGGCGTGAACGGTTTGATGGCGGTCTTTCCCAACCGGTACGGATCCACCATCAGCGGCGCGTGACGGTAGTTGCCGATCCCGTAGGAATCCCAGTGCTGGCGAAAGTACATCGAGAAATCCTGGTGCCGCAGGATCGGGTGGACGATCTCATCGCCGCCCCGCTCCTGGGCGTACTCGCTGAGTTCGGGCAAGCCTTCCGTGATGGTGTACTGGTGCTGGGCTGCCAGCAGGGGGATCCTCAGGCCTAGCTTCTCACCGATGACCGGTGCCCAGATGTTGGCACAGAGCAGGGCCTGCTCGCAGCGGATCGTTCCCTGGTCGGTGACGATAGCACCGATCCTCCCCCGGTCTACCTCAAGGTCTGTCACCCGGGTGTCCTGGATGAAACGCACCCCGCCGATCCTCCCTGCTTCTCGGGCGAGCGAGCCGGCGATGTGCCACGCGATGACGTTGGCGTCTCCCGGCACATAGAAACTGCCGACGATCACCGCCGGGTCCAGGATGGGGATGTGATGAGCAGTCTCTCCTGGAGTGAGCAGATAGGACTCGACGCCGTAGCTCGTGGCCACGCCGTGCTTGCGCTTGAGGTCTTGCATCCGCTCATCGGTGTAGGCGACCTCAAGTCCGCCTGTAGGTCGGAACGGCGGACGACCCGCCTCGAATTCGGGAAGCTCTTGGTAGATCTGCCTGGACTGCACAGCGAATCGGGTCATCATGCGGGAGAAGTTGGTTAGATACATGCTGCCGGGCGCGTGAGAAGTGGAGCCGTCGTTGTAGGGCAGCTTGCCCTTGTCGATGACGACGATATCTCGCCAGCCCAGTTTCGCCAGATGATAGGCGGCGCTGCAGCCGACGATGCCGCCGCCGATGATCACCAGATGGGCGTGGCTGAGGGGTCGCGTCTGTGCCATTGGGAGTTCCTCCGCCTAGGTTCTCGTTCGGTCGGTTCGCGCCTTGACAGGCCGCCACCCTCGCCGCTTCGAAGTGTGGGGCACGGAGGGTGGCACGCGCAACCAGCACTTGAATGTCCGAAAAGGCGGAGCAGTCCCGTCTTCCTTCCCGGTCCCAATGGCGCCGGGATTGATAGTGCGCGCGGGATAGAGATAGCCGTCTTCTATGCAGAGGCGAATTTGGCGATGAGTATCGTCGAGGCATCTAGGTCGGGTCGTAGGCTTGGCGAATATATCGGCATCGGTCTCGAGCCGGAGTTGCCAGAGGTCATCCCGCATCTGCTAACCTTTGGTGCCCGTAAGCGCAATGCCTTCGATGAAATAGCGCTGAGCGAAGAAGAACAGGACCAGCACCGGCAGAATCACCACGGTCGAGGCGGCCATCAGCAGGTGCCACTGAGAGGTATAGAGGCCCGTGAATTCGGCGAGCCCGAGTGCCAGCGTGTGTTGTGATGAGCGGTTGATGTAGATAAGCGGCTCAAGGAAGTCGTTCCACTCGAAGAGCGTTGCGAAGATCACGACGGTGATAAGGGCCGGCCGGCTTAAGGGAACGATTACGTACCAGAGCACCTGTGGCGGACTCGCACCGTCGATGATGGCCGCTTCGTCGAGCTCTTTGGGGAGGGTCATGAAGAACTGGCGCAATAGGAAGATGTAGAAGATGCCGCCGCCGAAGAAGTGAGGCACGATCAGCGGCCAATAGGTGCCGACCAGTCCCAAACTTGCCCACAACAGGAAGGTGGGGATGAGCGTGACTGCGTAAGGGAGCATCAGGGTGGTCAGCAGGATGCCGAAGACGATGTCGCGCCCTGGCCACTGCAGGCGCGAGAAGCCGTACGCCGCTAAGGTCGAGGTAATTACAGTTCCGAGTACGGACGGCACCAGAATGACCAGGGTGTTCACGAAATACCTGAAGAACGGGATGGAGGTTAGGGCTTGAGGGTAGTTTTCCCACCGCCACGGACTCGGAATCCATTCGGGAGGGAAGGTAAAGATCTGCCCCAGGCTCATAACCGAACTGCGGACCAACCACGCTAAAGGGATCAGCATGAGCACGCTACCCAGGGCGCAGAGGAGGTAGACCACCGCCTTGCCGAGGCGCCTCCTAGCGGTACGGCCCAATCTTGAGGAGCGGGCCCCGGTCTTCATCGTCCCCCGTAGTAGACCCAGCGCGACGAGGAGCGAAAGACGAACAGGCTGAGCCCAGCGATGATGATGAAGAGCACCCAGGCGAGCGCCGACGCGTAGCCCATCTGACTCTGCTCGAAGGCCTTCCGGTAGAGGTAGAGCACATACAACAGGCTGTTGTTGTTGGGACCGCCGTCGGTCATGACGTAGGCCTGGGTGAAGGTTTGCATGGCGACGATGATGCTGAGGATCAGGTTGAAGAGGATGGCGGGCGTGACGATGGGAACGGTGATGTGACGCATGCGGTGCCAGGCGTTACCGCCGTCGATCTCGACCGCTTCGTAGAGTTGCCTCGGTACTCCCTGGAGTGCGGCCAGGAAGATAATCATCATGGGTCCGATATCCCATAGGCTCATCAGAATCAGTGCAGGGATAACGGAATCCGAGGCGTAGATCCATTGCAATTTCGGGAATCCAAGCGGCCTCAGAATGCTATTCAACAGGCCGAAGTCGGGGTTGAACAGCCACAGCCACAGCATGCTGCTGGCGATGACCGGTACGATCGAAGGCAGATAGAAGATAGTCCGGAAGACGGGCAAGGCGCGAATCTTCTGGTTCAGCAGGACGGCCAGGGCGAAGGCGACGAGCATTCTCAGGGGGACACTCCCCAGGGAGTAATAGACGGTCACGCCGAGCGATTTGCGAAAGAGCCTATCTTCTGCGAGAATCTTTTCGAAGTTCCCAGCGCCGATCCACTGGGGGGTACCAGCAAGCCGCCAGTCGGTGAAGGCGATAAAAAGACTCCCAATGATCGGCCCGAGTTGCCACAGCACAAAACCTAGAACGGCGGGGGCCACGAAGAGGATGCCCCACATCGTCTCGCGACGGCGGAGGCGACCTAAACGAGACCTCTTTCGCTGCTTTTCAACGACTCGAAGACCTGTTGCCACTACGCTGCTCAGCTGCCCTGGTAGGGGCGTAGGCACCGTAAGCTGCGTTCAGTTGCCACGGTGTCCGCCCCTACCAGTGATCGGGGGCTCTACCAGCGACCCTGCATCAGACCTTCGGAATCCCTAACGGCTTGGTCCATCGCTTCCTGGGCACTGGCCTCGCCTGTCCAGAGCAGAGACATCGCCGGATTCACCGCATCGGTCCAGATCTGGTCGAGGTTCTTCAACCAGAAGACGGGCGGTTGGCGGGGCGTGTGGTTGAGCGTGTAGTCGAGCAAGACCCCTCTGGATTCCGGCGGGTAGACGCCGGGGACCGCGTCGAGCCACTCAGCCGCTTTGGCTTCGTCGGTGTAATAGATCCTCTGCAGCGGCATCCACAGGCCTCTGGTAAAGAGGGCACTCTGGGTGGGGTCGGAGAGGAAATTGATCAACTCGAAAGCCTCATCCGGGTGCTCTGTACCCTCGAAGATCACGGTGACGCCGCCCCAGATGAGGGTGGCCGGCCTCTGGTGCATCGGCAGCACCCCGAAACTCCAATTGAACCCGAGTTGGCTCATGGCGAGCGTCTTCCAGTGACCGTCGACGCTCATAGCAACCTTACCCGATTGCATCATGATGTCGGCTGCTGGGAGCGACTGCGACTGTGCGGGGGTGGGTGCTACATGGTGGACATAGATCAGATCCTGCAGCGCCTGCAGCGCCTCCACAGCTTCCGGTCGGTTGATGAGCAGTTCGGTGCCGTCGTCGCTGGCGAGCTGGCCACCATTGCTGTAGACGAAGGGTAGCCAGCCGGCCCACCACGTTGGGAAGGCTATGCCGAAGACATCGATGTTGTCAGGGTCGAAGTCGGGGCTGGCCGCGTTGTTGCCTTGACGGTCGACGGTGAGCTGTTTGGCGATGTCGACAAATTCATCCCAGGTCCAGGCTTCAGAGGCGAATTCGGGCGGGTAGTCTATCCCCGCAGCGTCGAAGAGATCCCGGTTGTAGTAGAGGATCATCGACTCAACAGCCGCAGCCGTGCCGATCGTTTTGGTCCCGTTATCCCACCGGTACCACATGTTCTCCAGGCGATCGGCCGCCATGGGATCGTTGGCAAACTGGGTAGTAAGGTCCTTAATGAGGCCATCGGTCGCCCAGCGCAAGGCCATGCTCGAGTCCATATAGCCCGCATCGGGTAGGGTGCCCCCGGCCGCCATGGTGCTTATCTTCTCGTTGTAGCCGGCATTCGGGATATGTTGGCCAGTAACGTGGATGTTCGGATGCAAGCTGTTGAACACCTCGAGAGTCTGATTCACGGCGTCACGTTCGAAAGTCCCACCCCAGAAGGTGAAGGTGAGTTCTACCTGGGCTAGCGTCGTACCCGCCACCGCCAAGGCGATGACGAGGCCAGCAGTGAAGCGTAGTCTACTGAACATTCTTCCTCCATAATCTTCCCAGCATCTGCGTCGGAGAGTAAGTTGCCTTTAAGCCTGCAGCCTTTCTGAGCCTCCTTTCGCAAACGAGCGGGTACTTCCGGAAAGTGCCTGGGTACAGGTCCCTGTGCAGTTTGCCCCGCAAGATCCGTGCCAGACGAGTGAGCACGGAACGCGGTAGGTGTCCAGCCCGCTCTCCCCGCCTTCAAGAGTCTTCTCGTCTCGGCAAAGGGGTGGCACCACCGCAAGTCAGCGGCAGGCGCTCTCGGCTCACCGGAAAGCCACCACCGGAGCCGATGATGGCCACCTCATTCAGGTATGGCCATTCCTGGCTCGTGCAGGGCGTCGAGCGCTAATGGCAAGTGAGGCACTGGTACGCATGGGTCAGCTAGCCTCATAGGGCTTACGGGCAGATTCATACCCCCACTTCATCCCAGATACCGCTTCCTTCCAACGAGGTCAAAGGGACTCAATACAGCTACCCAAGCGGGATCACCGTATATCGTTATGACGGGTCATCACAGTAGCCAACGCTGCTCGCCGCCCAACCACCCCTCTGAGGCCGTTCAGGCTGTCGCCCGGCTCACAGTGTAGCAGATGGAACCAGATAGTTTGCCACTTGATCTGGAAGCGGTCAGGGTCACAATGGCGGAGTAGGTACACCAGGTCGGAGACCTTGTCCAGCGACCGTCAGCACCATCAGTCCGTCCCGGGGCCAGCGTATGGTGCGTGTTCGAAGCGGCACGGCTCCTCGGCGACGCGGGGATCGTTCTGCTCCCGGAGGACCCTCATGAGCCTCTCTGAGAGGCTCTGCCGGACCTGCTCGTAGGCGGGGTCGGCAGCGACGTTGTGGAGGTAGTCGGGGTCGACCCGGAGGTCGTAGAGTTCCTCGTGGGGACGCTTGCCGAAGCCGAGTTCGAATAGTTCCACCAGGTCAGGATCGGCGCGGTGGTGGATCATCCAGGCCTTGGTCGGGCTGGCGTCTAAGTCTGGATAGGCGGCGCGAGTATCGCTTGCAAGGGTGTCGTAGTCGGGTGCCTCGGCGTGGGGGTCGTCGAGTCCGGCGGGGTCTCCGGCGGGCCAGCGGTCGGGGGCGAAGTTGTGGATGTAGAGGTGGTCCCGGGTCCGGACCGAGCGCTGGGGGTAGGGCAGATTGCCCCCGCGGGCCGTGTCCACATGCCGCTCGCGCCCGGTGATCACGAAGTCCCGGTCGGCCTCCACCTGACCCTGGGCGGTGCTCTCGAGCAGGGGTAGCAGGCTCCGGGCGGTCATGGTGTCAGGGATGTCCACGCCTGCGGCGTCGAGGAAGGTGGGCCCCAAGTCCATCAGGTTGACGAAGTCATCGACGACCCGCCCGGCCGGGATTCGCCCCGGCCAGCGGGCGGCGAGCGCTACCTCGCAGCCGAGGTCGTAGAGGTTGCACTTGGCGCGCGGGAGGCCGGGGATGCCGTGGTCGCCACTTACTACGATCAGGGTGTTGTCGAGTTCGCCGATCGCCTCGAGCCGCTCGAGCAGGACCCCCAGACCTGCGTCGACGGCGAGACATTCGCCGAGATAGTCGCAGACATCCTCGCGGACCTCATGAACATCTGGCAGGAACGCTGGGAGGCGCCCCTTGAGGTCGTCGGGGTCGAGGTCCCACAGGGCTTTGCCGGAGCCCCGTTCCCAGCTGCGGTGGGTGTTGGTCGGGCCCCACCAGTAGCAGAAGGGCCGGTCGTCCTCGCGGGGCTCCAGGAAGGCGTCGAAATTGGCCCGGGTCTCGTCGAGGAGCGTCCGCTTGGCAGCCTCGACACCCTGCTCGGGCGCCCACTCGGTTGCGGCGTGGGAGAAGCGGCCGAACTCCCTCCCGGCAGGCTCGAAGCGGGTCCGTTCGGCGCCGTAGGGGGCGTTGAGGGCCCGGCCCGGTGACCAGACCTTGTAGGTGTAGCCGATATGATAGCCGGCCTCCTCGAGGGTGAGCGGGTAGGTGGGGATGGTCTCGTCCCAGACGGCCCCTAGCAGGATGGCGCCGAGCCCGGTCTGCCAGAAGTACTGGCCCGCCAGGATGGAGCTGCGGCACGGGGTGCAACTCGGGGCGGGCACGAAAGCGTTGCGGAACAGCACCCCCTCTCGGGCGACCCGGTCGAAGTGGGGGGTGTCGATGAGAGCGTTGAGGGAGTCGGGGCCCTCGAAGGGCCGGTAGGCGCTGGCGTAGCGGCCCCAATCATCGGCGAAGGCGAACACGATGTTGGGTCTCATCGATCCACTATAAGCTTCGCTCCCGCTCAGGGATCTCCGGCAGCCGCTCCTAGGCCAACCCTCGACATAAGGGACCTTCGTCCCCCGCCCGCGCCGTGGGGCTCGCCCTCTAGCGGCGGGCGCAGGATGTTGTCCCGGTCCCTACGCCGTCATCCGCTGGGAGGCAGAATGCCCTGATGGGGTAGACTACCGGCAGGAGCAGGACCGCCGGATCTGGCTGTGAGTGGAGGAGGGTGCCTCATGGAGGTGCAGGAACGAAGTATCGCCGCGTTGCAGGAATCCATGATACAGGGCGAGTTGAGCGCTGTCGAGCTTTGCCAGGCCTACCTGGAGCGAATTGAGGAGTTCGACCGGGCCGGGCCCACGCTCCGCTCGGTGATCGAGGTGAATCCCGATGCCCTCGAGATCGCTGCCGAGCTCGACCGGGAACGCTTGGAGCGGGGTCCCCGCGGCCCCCTGCACGGCATCCCCATCCTGGTCAAGGACAATATCGACAGCGCCGATCGGATGATGACTACTGCGGGCTCCCTCGCCCTCGAGGGCAACATCGCACCCAGGGATGCGTTCGTGGTCAGCAGGTTGCGCGCTGCGGGAGCGGTGCTGCTCGGGAAGACCAACCTCAGCGAGTGGGCCAACTTCCGCTCCCGGCGCAGCACCAGCGGCTGGAGTAGCCGGGGGGGGCAGGTGCGCAACCCGTATGCGCTCGACCGGAGCCCCTGCGGTTCGAGTTCTGGCTCGGGTGTGGCGGCGGCCGCTAGCCTCGCCGCTGCAACCGTCGGTACCGAGACCGACGGCTCCATCGTCTGCCCCTCTGCCGTCAACGGGGTGGTCGGCATCAAGCCCACAATCGGGCTGGTGAGTCGCTCGGGGATAGTGCCGATCGCCCACTCGCAGGATACTGCCGGGCCGATGGCGCGCACCGTTGAGGACGCCGCCACGCTGCTCACCGCGCTCGCCGGGTACGACCCACGCGACCCCGTCACCCAGGAGGGGGTGGGCAAGGAGGTCGACTACCGCGCGTGCCTCGACGAGGGTGGCCTCGAGGGTGCCCGGCTGGGCGTGGCCCGCACCTACTTCGGCAAGCATGAGCGGGTCGACGAGGTGATCGAGGAGGCCATCGGCAGACTGGAGGTTCTGGGGGCGGAGATTGTCGATCCGGTGTACGTAGGCGACCTGAGCCTGTTCATGGAACCCGAACGCGAACTCCTGCACTACGAGTTCAAGGCCGATCTGAACGCCTACCTCGCCGAGCACCCCGGAGCGAGGGTCCGGAACCTCGAAGAGGTGATCGCCTTCAACGAGGCGAACGCCGACAGGGTGATGCCCTACTTCCGACAGGAGCGCCACGAGTTGGCCCAGGGGAAGGGTGACCTGAGTGAGCAGGCCTACCTCGAGGCGAAGGCCGAGTGTCTGAGGCTAGCGCGCACCGAGGGGATCGACCAGGCTGTCCGCGAGTACCGGCTCGACGCCATCATTGCGCCGACAGCGCCCCTCCCCTGGCTGATCGACCTGATCGGGGGAGACCCGAGCCCCGGCGGCTGCTCCTCCCCGGCGGCGATGGCGGGCTATCCCCATATCACGGTCCCTGCAGGCTACGCGTACGGGCTGCCGGTGGGCCTCTCCTTCTTCTCCGGGCCCTACCGGGAGTGCGATCTCATCCGCTACGCCTACGCCTTCGAGCAGGCGGCCCGAGTCCGGCAGCCTCCGACCTATCTGGAGCATGCGGATCTAGGCTAAATTAGCTCAGTCTGGGTAGTGTTTCCCAGGTCGGCATACCTTTTGCCCTCGCAGGTGGCTGTCGACTGCTGAGGAGGACCGACCCCTCCAACAGAGTCGAAGACGCCCCCTCACCGCTCTCCACGCCCCCCTCTCTGAAACGGTACCGAGAGGGGGCTCTGTTGCGGACATGGTCAGGTCTTCGCAACTTGGTGGAGCTGCCCTTGCGCCCTTAGGGACCAGGAACGATTCCGATCGGTCAGAGGTTGACAGAGCCGGCGGCGGGTAGTACTCTGCCTCTAATCCTGAGTAAAGTACTCAGGATTAAAACGGCCTTAACCAGAGGTCCCCACCCGTCCTAAACGGGGAGTGGGTGGAGAAAGGGAAGGACTATGCCCAACCGACTACTGAGAGCCCTGCTCTTCGCTCTGATCACGACTCTTGGACTCGGCAGCGCTATCGCTCAGACACTCACGGTGTACTCCGGCAGGAACGAAGCGTTCGTCGGCCCCGTCATTGAAGCTTTCGAACAGACCACAGGGGTTGACGTTGAGGTGCGCTACGGAGGCACCGCCGCGCTGGCTGCCGTCATCCTTGAAGAGGGCAACCTCAGTCCTGCCGACGTCTTCCTCGCTCAGGACGCCGGCGCTCTCGGAGCTCTCTCCAGAGAGGGCCTGTTCCAGCGACTCCCCAACATGATCCTCAGCCAGGTCGATGCTCGGTTCCGCAGTCCCGAGGGCCTCTGGGTCGGCGTGACCGGTCGTGCCCGGGTGCTGGTCTACAGCACCGAAAACGTCGCTGAGGAGGAGCTGCCCATGAGCGTCTTCGAGCTGACCGGTCCCGAGTGGCAAGGCCGGGTCGGTTGGGCTCCCACCAACGGCTCCTTCCAGGCGTTCGTGACCGCCATGCGCGTCGTGATGGGGGAGGAGCGGACCCGGGAGTGGTTGCAAGGCATGATCGCCAACGGTGTCAAAGACTATCGCAACAATAGCTCACAGGTGGACGCTGTTGGCCGCGGGGAGATCGACCTGGGACTGGTGAATCACTACTACCTGTTCCGCTTCCTGGCCGAGCGAGGAGAGGACTTCCCTGCTCGTAACCACTTCCCGTCAGACGCGGATATCGGGGCGCTCATCAATGTCGCTGGGGCTGGCATCCTGGCTTCGAGCAGCCAGCCGGAGGTGGCTCAGGAATTCATCACCTTCCTCCTGGGCTCACAGAGTCAGCAGCACTTCACCGATACGGTGTTCGAATACCCCCTCGCAGGTGGGGTAGCGGTGAACCCGCTCCTCCCTCCGCTGGCCGAGTTGGAGACTCCTGAGATCGACCTCTCCGATCTCGATGATCTCGAGCGCACCCTCGAGTTGCTGCAGGAGGTCGGTGCCCTCTGAGAAGGTACGGTCTTGAGAACACCATATTCGTGAGAGGTTGGAGGAGACCAGGGTCAGGAAGGTGCCTAATGCTCATCACTCAGGTATGTTCGCGACCCATCGGTCCTGGCGAGCAGGACGGAACCTGGAAGGAGACTGGCGATAGACGGTAGGCCGAGTCCATCGTCAGCGGCGGTAGCCGGGCAATTGCCGGACCGACCAGCCCGCCTAGCCGGAGTCCTGCTGCTGCTCACTGCGTCCGCCACGGCGGTGATGGTTATCGCCCGCGTCGTGGCGGACGCCGATCAGGCTACCTTGCAGGCGTCGCTGCGCGCGGTCGCCGACAATAGGGCTGTGTACGGCCTCTCGGGGATAGCCAGGCTCCTCTCAGGCCTGACCCTCCTCGTCGCTGGCCGGTTCCTGCTATGGACCTGGATCATCCGGGGACGCTGGGCGACCCCTCTGGTCCCCTACCTGTTCATCCTGTCCGGCGTCTGCACCGCCATATCGGGAGCGTGCGCCGTCCTGATTGCCGTCTACGCAGCGCCCACCGTCGCAGCGGCGCCCCTGATTGAGGTGGTGTCCAGTCTGCGGTGGATTGCCGGCAAGGCGGGATTCGCTGCCGCCGGTATAGCGCTTATCGTCGCAGCCCGCTATCAGTGGCGAGTGGGTGGCACGCTAAAGAGAGTGGCTCCCGTGTCGGCGGTGATCGGCGTCGCCATGCAGTTCATCTGGCTGGATGCGGCGACCATCATGCACCGGGTGGGGGGCGCCGCCTTCTTCCTCTGGTTGCTGGTCATCGGGACGATGCTCGCCGCTGGCCGCGTCGAACGACGCTTCATTGCGACCTACGGTGGCGGTGAGGACTAACTTAGAAGTTTGCGGGCGATTTCTGGATAGGCTCTTATTCAAAGGCTTTGTAGCTCTATGTCAGCGTAGGTGATGTAAGCCGGATACGGGTTTTCTGAGTGGATGCTGTCGTTGTCATCAGCGGGAGCAACCTGTCGTTGGACGATTCGTCCGGGGAGGGCCTCAATAGGTGCTGTGAACATTGGCCCGTCGACAACGCAAGTATGAAACTCACCGTTCTCCCCAAGTGGGTCTATCTCGCTGGGCAGATCGGTGAGGAACTGGCGGTCGAACCATCTGCCTACGAACCCGCTTGGTAGCTTGAGGGGATTGCCAGCGGTTACGACCGCGCGCACTCCGGACGCGATCATCGTCTTGGCGAGGTCGGCGGTGTCTTCTCCCCATATCGGGAAGAGCGGTCTGATACCGGTATCGCTGAGTCTCTCTTCCCGGTAGCGGCGGATATCTTCCAGGAACAGGTCACCGAACGCGACGTGCGATACGGTCAAGTGTTGTGGCAATGCCTGAACCTGTTCCAGAAAGCGCTGCATGGCGGCCTCATATTGGGCGTTGGAACATGGAGACGGTATCGGCATCTCGTAGAGGGGTAGGCCGAGTCTTTCAGATTGCAGTTTCAGGATCCGGCGTGGTGTGGAGTGGATGGATACGCGGTTGAAGGTTGTCGTTACGGTCGTGAATATGCCGCGTACGTCGTAGCGCTCGGGCTGTTGTCGGAGGGTGTGAAGCGCCCAAGCGGAGTCCTTGCCAGAAGACCAAGAGACGAGGACAGGTATGGCTGGCACCGGGGTGATTGTGGGGGCTGTGCTCACTATCATCTTGGTAAGACCTTGATGACCAACGGCTCTTCAGACTCGTAGGTACGATCCCGGTACTGCCATTCCGGCGCACGCTTCGGGATGCAACATCTCGGCGAGGATCTCCGCACTTTCGGCGATGCGCGGCCCGGGCCGGTTGTAATAGGCATTGCCGTCCGCTACATACACTCGGTTCTCTTGAACGGCCGGCAACGTCTGCCACAGCGGGTGGGCCATCAGTTGCGGGAGATCCGTCTGCGACTGCGGAATTGGAAAACCGCATGGTGTGATAATGAGTACCTCCGGTCGGTAGGCGGCCAAGACATCCCAGGTAATGGCCGGTGTATGCCCCCCTGCATCGACGAGGCCATATTCTCCGCCCGCAATGTCCACCAATTCGGGAATCCAGTTGCCTGCGACCATCAGGGGATTCAACCATTCCAGGCAGACAACGCGGGGGCGCCGCATATAACGCGTCTTCTCTTTGACTTTCTGGAGGCGCCCTTGCAGGTTCCGAATCAGTTTCTCTGCGTTTTTCTGCCGACCGGCGGCCTCAGCGACATTACGGATATCTGCCCAGATATCACTGAGGTTCCCCGGTCTGAGAGACACAACACTGACATCGAGAGTCAGGAAGGACCGCACCGCATTTTCAACCTCGGAAAGAGAAACGGCGCACACCTCACACTGGTCCTGGGTGACGATGACATCCGGCTGCAGTTCTTGTAGGGTGCCGGTTCTCAGGCGGTAGATGCTCAGCCCCTCCTGCACGATCTCGCGTACCCGAAGATCGATGTCGCCGCTGGTTCCGTGGGGATCAAGTTTCGGCTCGGTCAAGGTGGGCAGCCCCGCGACATCGGCCGGGTAGTCGCATTCGTGGGAGACGCTGACCAGGCGCTCTCGCAGCCCAAGCGCACAGACGATTTCCGTGCTACTCGGCAGTAGTGAAACGATGCGGTCTACCATAGGCCACTCAAGGTTCTTAGCCTATCCGAAAACCCGAAGAGGGCTGGGCTAGCTGCGTCCTAATCCTACCGGGGACCACCTAGTACCTCTACGGCCTCTCTATACTTCAAGCCCCCCACCCCACCTCCCCAAGACCCCTGGGTGTCGGGAGGCCAGGGAGCTACCGGCCTTGGGGCGAGTTCGGGATTGCGTAGCACGATAGCGCTGGGAGCACCTCCCATAACCCCTGAGGGTTGGTGTGAGATTCGACCTCACTCTGTCGACCGTGTAGATCCGCTCGTACGAAATCGCTGCTCTGGTATCTCCTGGATTGCGAAGCACGAAAGATGAGGTTGCACAGAGGACCGGTAGGGTGATAGGCCCTGCTAGTTCGGCGCTTCACTGACAGTTCCGAGTTCGCCCCTGTCTAGCCTAGAACCGTCTGCTTGATGCGTTCGACCCGAATCGAGTCAGCCTTCTTCATCGCCTGAGCGAGATCATAGGCTGCCTGAAGGCGAGACCACATCTCGGCCTCACCGCCAAACGCTTTGTCTAAACGGATGGCCATCTCGGGAGAGATGCCAGCGTGGCAGTTGACGATGTCCGATAGCTGCTTGCGGCTGACACCGAGCCTCTTAGCTGCCTCGGTTACGCTCAAACCGAGTGGCTCCAAGCATAGGTGACGGACAGATAAACCTGGATGGGGCGGGTCCTTCATCGGCATGCCTTCCTCCTTTTAGTGGTAATCCAGAAGGTCCACGTCACAGACATGTCCTCCTTCGAATCGAAAGATAATCCGCCAGTTGCCAGAGACGGATACCGACCAAAACCCTGCCAGATCCCCCTTCAACGTATGAAGCTGTAGGCCCGGCAGATCCATCTGGGTCGGCCTTGATGCCACTTCAAGGTGAGCCAGAATCAGCCTGATCCTACCAACCTGATGAGCTTGCAACCGGCGCCGGTCCCCCGACTCGTAGAGTCGCCTGAGGCCCTTGTGCCGAAAGCTCAGGATCACCCCCTATTGTAACCTGTCACCTCACACCTCGTAAGCATCTATTCATTCAGGATCAGCGAGTCAGCGTGGCGCAGTGCAGCGAAGCTGGAAAAGCGAATTGCGAAGCGCGGATGCACGGGTGCTTGCGTCGCCTGCGACCGACTGCTGAAGCGTCCCCACACCCTTCTCCTTGTTCTGCTAGCCCTCGTTGCCCTGGCGCTACCTCAGCGGGCCGAGGCGTAGTCACTGGAGTTCGAGGTTGGCTACCGACTGGGGGGCCGTGCTCAACGCCTTTCGGCCTTGCGACCACGATCTGGCCGGGGGCACTCATCAGAAACTGGCAGCGACGTCGTCTCCGACGTGGTGGGCGATGACGGGCTCGAACCGCCGACCTTCCGCTTGTAAGGCGGACGCTCTCCCAGCTGAGCTAATCGCCCACGCCTTAACTTGAGTCTAAACCAATTTCCTGCGCGTTTCGAGCCCTTGAGCCCTCTGACCGGCCTCTCCCCGGTAAGGCGTACCGTGGGGGTGGATCAAGTGCTCGAGGAGGCCCCCGGAGGCCGGCAGGGAGCCCGTCGCCCCCGAACTGCACCCTAGCGGCAAACCGGGAGCACTCCCTGGCTTCTGGAGAGTGCTGTCCGCGATTTTGGTGGGTCGGAGCATACTGTAGCGAACTTTTCGGTTGGAGGTCCTAATATAAGGATGGGGTCAGGCGTCCGCTGATAGGTCCCCACGGGCCTCCGGCCCACCGGGTTGGAGGATCTTTCGTTCCTTGCGGACCATCCCCCGCCCGCCAGGCGCGAGCGGGCGGGGGATGGTCCAGACTGCACCGCCGTTTCAGCCTCTACTCAGCATTTTAGCCACTCGGCGGGGCAGGGTCCAAGTCCCGGAATCAGGGGTCAATGCCGTCTTATGCGATTGAGGATGAATAGCCGGAAGGACACCCACACACCGCAAATCGTCGGTCTGTATCTCGTCTGGGCTCTGGAAAGCTCCCGAGCCCAGTGTATCCGGTTGCGGCAAATGCAATGGTGAGACCGGCATAGGAGACTCCGGTCCACTTCGAGCTTACGTGTCCTCTTAACCTTCTTAGCCACCAAACAGATTGATGGTTTCCATGGGCCTGCGACTTGGTTTCGGTAACCGAGATGGGGTCACTCAGAGTTGTAGTGGTGGAGCCAGGTATCGAGATCGGCTGGGAGCAGATCGACGCTCTCATAGCAGGTCTCGGCTAGCTTGATCCGGAAGAACTCAGCCAGGACCGCGCTCCACGAATCCGTTCGTCTTCGGGGCAGGAGGGGCTCTTCGGGCCCGAATCTCACTCCGGCGCTGCTCGATCCCACTAAGTTCCAGCTAGAGTTGGTAGCGATGGCTCTCGCCACCACAGAACTCGCGCCCAT
>MKWU01000634.1_pt1 | contig 65730 bp, 58 predicted proteins | sample 809101 | NCBI WGS metagenome assembly MKWU01 (sample SAMN05860141, study PRJNA318959) | sponge metagenome | host: Aplysina aerophoba | place: Slovenia: Piran, Adriatic Sea, Gulf of Piran | collected 2013-05-07
AGAAGGCGTCCATATCCGCGTGCAGGATGGTGCGTGGGCGATTCACGATAGCCAGGCCGGCAAACGTTGGAAAAGTGAATACATTGACCAGTAACTATACAACCAATTAAACTATACCTACTGCCGGCGTACAAGTGCTTTGTTGACCTGGTAAACTGACCGGCGGAAATTCGCTTTCAGAGGTATACTGAAGGCCGCGTCAACGAGAACGGGTACGTTATGCCCGTGGGCAATGTCGACGATACGGTCAATAGGCAGCATGCGACCCCAGGGAGACAGCGTCAGCACGGCGGCCGTCCGTTCGTTGATACAAGCCGCCAGTTGTTCTTCGGTGGCGCCGCGCAGGGCCACATGATCGATCCGCCGTACCGCGTGTAGTTGTCGGCGGCGTTTATGAACGGGCGGACGCTCAGTTCCTCGTAGATACCCATATCTGCTCCCTTGTACGCTTCACCTGCATTGAGCTTATCATCCGGTCCGGTTCGACTGGCTTCAGGCGATGAAAATCCAACGTACTTTACACCCAAAATACGGACAAGCCCAAACTCATGCGTGGATTTTCTTTGCCAGCGTTCCGTGGGAAAGGTAGGTTTTGTAGCATCAGGAGATCGCGATTTGTCGGATTCGTCGGGGATACCGCCAACGGTAGGTGGCAGGGATGCCGAACGCTCACTGCTTAACATCGTGCGCTCAGTCATCCTCCCCACTTGACAAAGAGGAACAATATGGGTAACACGATCAGGATTATCCTTGCAGTACTGGCAGGCATGGCGGTTGGCAGCGCGGTAAACATGGGACTGATTCTATTGAGCCCCATGGTCATTCCGCCTCCGCCCGGCGTCGATGTGACCGATATGGATTCCCTGGCGTCGTCCATGCACCTGTTCCAGTTCAAACATTTCGTCTTTCCCTTTCTGGCCCATGCACTCGGTACCCTGGCAGGTGCGTATCTGGCCGTGATGATTGCCTCAGGATACAGGCTGAAAATATCCATGCTCATTGGATCGTTGTTCCTGCTCGGCGGAATCACCAATGTCATGATGCTGCCTGCGCCGGGGTGGTTTATTGGGGTTGACCTGATCGGCGCTTATTTGCCCATGGCCTGGATCGGTGGCCGATTGACCGGCAAGGACTATGGCGCGAGCCGAAGGTCTTAAGACGATATGGCGTCCAACACAGGCGAATCCGAATCCTTTTTGGCGATGTTTGAACGCGGTGATTTGAAGGCCGCAAGCGCCTATGTAGATAGCCATAACCTGCTGGCCGGTTACGACGGCATCCTTGCCCACCCTCTGCTTCGTGAGTTCGTCCGCCGGAACTGCGGCCATTGCTACAAATCGTCCCATCGGGCCATCGCAGATCTCCTGATACCAGACCGGGTTCGAACCTTTCGGGATGACGTGATGGCCGACCGGACCGATAGCGTCCAGTCTCGACTGAAGGCGGACCCGGAGCTCGTCCATGCCGAATTCACCGGCGGCCGGGGTATCGCCCGGGCGATACATCACTGGCGGTCCATCCCCACCGGCAAGCTGCTGCTGGACGCGGGGTCCGACGTGAATGCCCTGACGACTGTGGGTTGTGCCGGGGAAACGCCCCTCATGATGCAACTCAGGTTCGGTACCGTGGAAGGCGTGCGCTTTCTCCTGGAAAACGGCGCGGAGCCGAATCTGGGCGGACTCAAGCATTCGCCGAGCTCATCGATGGCCGAGGGGCTCAAGCTGCTGACCCGGCACGGGTGGGACATCAACGAGCGGGTAGGCGGACGCACCCTGCTGCACCATGACGCCAATCACGGTCACGGTAAGCGCGTTCAACTACTGCTGGGGCATGGCGCCGATCCCAACATTAAAGATGCCGAGGGTCGAACCGCGTTGCACCTGGTCAGTGCGAGAGGGGTCGGCGCGGAGACGATCCGCGCCCTGGTGGAAGCCGGCGCACTCATGGATGCCCGTGATGATCAAGATAGAACTCCTTTAGACCTGGCCGCTTCGGCCAGGAGCCCGGCAGCGCTCCGAGCGCTTCAGAATCTTGGCGCCCTTGGCGCCCGGTGATCGCGCGTACGCAGCCGAACGGTCGGTAAAAGGCAGGATCAGGTGTCCCGAAAACACGCTTTGGAAATCGGTGGAAAATACCCGGAACACGCCGATCGCATGGCCTTCCCAGGCAAGTTCCTTGGCCTGGTACATCTCGATGCGTGCCGGACCGGTTACATGATTTGTCCGGGGCTGGGCCCGGAGCTCGGTCGCCCCTATTATGACGACCGCTGGGGCGACGATATCGACTGGATCGACGGCGAATCCGCGTGGACTCTGTTCAAAGCAAGCGCGGCAGGTGACCTGGAAGTAATCGCAGCGCTCCTCGACGATGATCCACGTCTCGTGAATGCGATGCATTGGTACACCCAGCCCATCCACATGACCGCCCGGCACGGGCACGCCGAAGCGTCGGAGTTGCTACTTGCTCGGAACGCCGACCCGGGGCTCGTTATTTTCAATTCGACCTGGTCAAGCCTGCTCGAGAACACACGATCCCGTGGGTTTGAGGACGTAGCGGAAGTGATTTCCGGTGCGATGCGAGATCGATTCGGCTACGATCCCGCGTTCATGGAGTTAGCCGGACTGATTGAGAACAGCGACGTTGAAATGGTTGAAACGGCGCTGAATGACAATCCCGATCTCGTTGATCGATCCGACGCGGCAGGAAACAACGGCCTTCACCATAGTGTGCTGAACGGCCGGAAAAACCTGGTCGAACTGTTTCTCGAACGCGGTCTGCCCATAGATTCACGACGCGCTGACGGGAAAACCCCGCTGACACTTTCTTTCGACACGGGTTTCGGACAACATCCACCGGACCCGAAACTGGGTATAACCGAGTATCTTTTGATGAATGGTGCGGATTACGCCATCACGGCAGCCAGTTACCTGGGAGATCATGCCAGGGTTCGTTCGATCCTCGATGAGAATCCATCGGCTGCCGGCCGCGACGCATCGCTGAAGAGTCCCCTGGCCTATGCGGCTAGAGCGGGGCACGAAGATATTGCCCGGATGCTGCTTGACGCGGGAGTCGATGGCCATGTCGTGGACGAAGCGCTTTTTGAAGCCGTATGGTGTAAGCACGCGCGTGTTGCTGACCTGTTGCTGGAATACGGAGCCAACCCGAACGTGGAATTGGATTCCTGCGGGTATGCCGCGGGTACAGATGACCAGGCGATACGGGATCTGCTCGTGCGTAACGGCGGGGTGACTCCACCGTATTGGGAACTGGGTCACAACGAACTTCGGCACCTGGTGGATAGCAGGGCGGCAAGGGTCCGGGACCCCTACCTGATTGCGAATGTGCTCGAAACCGAAGATGAAAACCTGATCGACAGGTTACTGGGTGGTGATCCCCATGCGCTCGACCGCCTGGAGGAACTGCAATACTTGCCGGGATGGGGTGACAACGCCGTGATTACGCGCAAACTGGTCGCGGCGGGGCTCGATCCGAACCGAAGGACATTCGAAGGCCAGACCTATCTTCACGTCTGTGCCAGGCAAGGCTGGGAGAAGACGGCTCAGGCTTTAATCGAACAAGGTGCTGCGGTAAACGTACTGGATGAGAAGGAAGGCTGGACACCGCTGGCGGTCGCGGTCAAAAACAGCCGGATCGGCATGGTACGCCTGTTGCTGGAACATGGTGCCGATCCTGGCCTGGCCGACTGGCCCTGGACCCGGCCGATGGTGATTGCGGAGGAAACCGGTAATCCGGCTGTAGCCGTGTTGATTCGACAACACGCACGCAATAACTCTTGAATCCCATTCAAAGGTCGCCAACCCCCAATTATACTTGACCATAGACTTCGCATGATTTACCCTGAAACTGGAGCGGTACAGGCCGCCGCCAGTCCGTGGACAGGGTAGAAGCCCACCTGTTGGTCAGTCATCATATTGCTGCACTTCCTTCAGCCCGAAAATACGGACGCCGGGCAGCCATTCGAGGAGGTCAGCCATGTCAGAATCCACTGTAGCACAACTCCCCGATCAACCAGATCTGCGCCACCTCAAAGATCAGGCAAAGGAACTGGTGAAAGCTGGTTCCTGCCCGGCACGCGCCGATGCTTTGTTCTGCGTTGCGCGCAAGTACGGTTTTCCCAGTTGGCCGAAGCTGAAGGCCTACGTGGAGTCCATCGGATCTATGGGATCGCTTGAACGGGCGATTCTCGACGACGACTCTACCCGGGTACGAGGCATGCTGGCCGAAGACCCCGGCCTGATTCACCGCGAAGGGCACTGGATCAAAAGGCGCCGGCACAATGGTTACCGGCCGCTCGCCTATGCTGCGTTTTTCGGCAAGTTACAGATCATGGAAGTCCTGATCGCCGCCGGCGCGGATGTGCACGAAGGAGGCGAAAGAGCCTTGCGTGCAGCGGCGTACTTCGATCAAAACCTGGACGCCGTCCAACTGCTACTCAGCCGTGGCGCCGATCCGAATGCGACGACGGTATCGCCGTCCGGCCGGCCATACCGGGTGATCGACTACCCCTGCATGACCCTGGCGTCCAGGGTATTACGCCATCTCGTGTCGCATGGTGGCAAGCTGCAGCCGGACAACGCGGGCATGATTCTGGCGACTAACGATCGAAGACCCCAGGAAAAGGCCAATTGTCTTCGCGTTGTGGCGGAAACGGGACTCGAGTTTCCGGACACGCCGCCTTTGGCCCTGCACCTGCGGGATGTCCGCCTTCTGGAAACGCATCTGTCCAAGGATTCCCGAATGACTTTGCGGCTGTTTCCCGAACGGGATGTATTCCCGCGCGAATTCGGTATTGAAAGTCCCGCGCCATACGCCTGTGTGACCCCCCTGTCCGGCGGGGTCACCCTGCTTCACATGGCCGTCGAATTCTGTGATGTTGAAATGGTTAGGTGGCTTCTCGATCACGGCGCCGATGTCAATGCCCCCGCGGGCACGGACCAGAACGGGTTCGGTGGCTGGACGCCCCTTTTTCATGCCATGGTCACGCTGCACGTGCCTCGCAGCTTTGCGGATATCGTGGATCTGCTGCTGGATCGCGGTGCCGACCCGACGGTCAGGGCGTCCATACGCAAGCCTGTGCAGGAAGGAGAAACGGTGGCCTGGAGGAACGTGTCGGCCGTCGAATACGCTCGCCAGTTCGTTGAACCGGATCTGGTAAACGACGACGCGCTTCAGCGGGTAACGCAGGCAATCGGGTCGATAGACGCGTCCAGTTGACTGCATCGACCAGGATTCTGTTTCAAGTTCACGTGAGCAGTCTATCTGGTGACGATCGACACTGGATTTACTTCCGGTTCATTGGCACATGACGGCATCCCATCAGTGTCCTTCCAAAATGTGGCCCTACCCGGTCGTTCAAGCTGACATAGAGAACGAAGCCCGTGATCTGTTCAAGGCCTACCAGGCCGGCGGCGAAGAGGCGATTTTGGAAGTCGACCTTTACCACGCGCCATCATCCCCATCCGTATTCAACCTGAAGGACGCTCGCAACGTGCTGGCAAAGAGTTACGGGTTTCCGGGCTGGACACAGGTAGAACGGTACTTTGATACGGTAAACGAACGGTCACGCAGTCCTAATGTGGAACCCACGCCCCCTGCGCTGTGTTACGCAGATGAACTCGCCGATGGTTTCCTCCGTCTCGCCTGTCTGACGCAAGGCGCCCAGGATCATCCGTCGAGGTGGGCAAGGGCCAGGGCCTTGCTCGATGACCATCCGGAATTATCCCGGATGAATATCTGCACCGCTTCGATAGCCGGCGACGTTTCAGCCGTGGGCGAATATCTGGAAGCGGATTCTGAACTGGCTACGAAGCCTGGCGGCCCCCACGCCTGGGAGCCCCTGCTATACCTGGCGTATTCCCGTCTGGACCACGGGACCTCGGAACATTCCGCCGTTGCAATCGCCCGGTTGCTACTCTCCCATGGCGCCGACCCGAACGCAGGCTACCTCTGGGCGGGTTTTCCCAGCCCTTACACCGTACTGACCGGAGTCTTCGGCGAGGGTGAGAACGGTCCGGCCAGGTGTCCCCCACACAAAAACTGTTACGAACTGGCCGAAATCCTGATCGAGGCCGGCGCTGATCCGAACGACGCGCAGACGCTCTACAACCGGATGTTCAGCCGCGACGACGAACACCTTCGGTTCCTGTTCGCGCACGGATTGGGGAATGACCGGGACCGGCCCTGGCACCGGTTGTTGGGCGAGCAGTCCCGCGGCTGGGTGGGCAGTCCGGCTGAAATGCTGTCCTACCAGCTCCAGTGGGCAGCCAGGTGGAACTACCTGGATCGCGCCAAGTTGCTGGTCGAAAACGGCGCCGACGTAAACCGGCCATCCAACCGGCCCGATGCGCGATCACCTTACCGCGAGGCCGTGTACCACGGAAACGAGTCCATCGCCGAATTCCTGGCGGACCACGGTGCGGAGGTGTTTATCCTGGAGGACGCTGACCGGTTCGCAGGCGCGTGCATCAGTGGAGACAGAGATCGCGCCCGCGCGTTACTCGCACGCAGTCGATCACTGATCGAAGGCCTGGGAGAACGCGGAACGGCGCTCATGGAGAACGCCGTTGGGTCGGACAACCGGGACGCGGTTCGCCTGATGGTCGAACTGGGATTCGACCCGGAAACCTGCGGTATGCACGAAGCGGCCCGTTATGGCTACCTGGATATGATCAAACTGCTGATCGAACTGGGCTCCGATGCATCGCTGCAGGATCCCGCCCACGCAATCGACGCGCTTGGCTATGCCAGCCATTACCAGCAAAATAACGTGATCGGCTACCTGTCGCAGTTCGCCGGGATACACAGGGCAGTGCAGTCGGACTTGTTGGATCGGGTCGGGGAACTGCTTGACGAAGATCCCGGTCTCGTACACGCTCGAGATACCAGCGGCAACACGCCGCTGCACTGTCTCGACGTGGACAACAGCATGGTGGATTCCGGGGAGATCCTGCGGCTTCTCGTCAGGCGAGGCGCGGACGTCAATGCCCGTAATCACGCTGGCCTCACGCCGCTGGACAGGTTGGAAAAGCTAACGGGTTTCAACAGAAGAGATGACCTGGCCGATCTCCTCCGCGCCCATGGCGCCGTCGATACTTGCTGATAACGCTGGTGTGGTGGTCAAAACCAGGATTCGTCGGCGGTGCCGTGCGGGGAGGAGCCCTGCAGGCACGGCACCTGACGGAGTGGCTATTTGCCCCATTTCGACACGATCAGGCCCACCACCAAGCCAATCACGATGCCCGACGGCACAATCTCCAAATAGGAACCTGTGGGTACCGCGGCGAGAATCGACAGCACCGCACCTACCACAACGCCTGCCAGGACCAGGCTGCCTACGCCACCGACACTTCGTGCGATCAGGCCGATCAGAAGCCCCGTTAAAAGACCTTTCGCTGTTCCCCACGCGATGATTTCGGTCATCATGCCCTCGGTCCCGGGCACAAAAAAGGCAGATAGCCCGTCCAGAAACCCCAGCGCCAGTCCCGAAATGGCCCCCAGCTTAAGCCTGCTCATAGGGTTTGCTCCCACGTTAGATACGGCTTAGATATGACAGTTGAGTGTCCACCTGGTACCGAATTGATCTGTCAGCGTACCGAATCGGGCGTTCCAGAACGTGTCCTGAAGCGGCATGGTCACATCACCGCCTTCGGACAGCGCGTCGAAGGCCGCCTCCTGGTCTTCCACCTTGCTGAATTCCAAGTTGAGCGTGATGTTGCCGTCTTTGGACACCGGTTCGATATGGTCCGACCCCATGATGGCGTCGTCGCCGACAGTCAGTGCCATGTGCATGACCTGGCCCACCATATGGTCGGGAATCTCCATGCCGATATCCTGATCCTTCGTGTAATAAATCGTACGTTCGATATGGCCGTTCAGGCAGTCCCTGTAGAAGGTCAGCGCGGCTTCGCACTCGCCGTTGAAGGCCAGGTAGGGGATCAGTTTCATTACGGCAACTCCTCGGTTTGACTGGGTAGCGGGATTGAGATGCATACCGGTACGCTTTCTATTGCCTATGCAGTGAAGAAAACTGTCACGGAACTTCCTGTCAACCACGACCCGGGATCATGCGCCGCTAGTCCTTGACAGCGAGGGGTTTTCGGTTAGGTTGAACCCACGTTCCGGCCTGAATGTTCGTAGCGAACACCCCAATTCACGGCACCCTGGTGCTCAGATTCTCCATTGACTGCCGTTCCCGCTGCGAATCTGAGGCTTCCGGATTCAACAAGGATTTTAAGGAAATCCAGTTTATGTGCGCAACCGGCATCCAAAACGACTCGGAAGCACTCCTTGCATCGGCCTGGATCTGGGGCGATCCCAGTCAGGCGAAAAAGCTGCTGGACAACTACCCCGCACTCGCCGGAGCAAACATCCACACCGCCTCTGCCACCGGAGACGTGGACACGGTTTCGCGCATCCTGCAGACCGAACCCGCTGCCGCCGCGGCGAAGGGCGGTCCCAGAAACTGGCCCCCGATACTCTACGTGACCTGGTCGTGCTTTCTTACGCGCCGTACCGACGAGATGGTCCGGATCCTGAAGCTTCTGCTTGCGCACGGGGCCGATCCGGACAGCTATTGGGTGAATGACTCGGACTGGAAGGAATCGGCCCTTTACGGGTGCGTGGAGAACAACTGCGTCGCGGCCGCCCGGGTGCTGGTTGACGCCGGCGCCAATCCCAACGACAACGAGTCACTTTATCACGCCTGCGAGAAGTTCAACCTCGAGTTGCTGGAGACCGTGGCTGAAAACGGACTGGAACCGGAAGCGGTCTCCTACTGCATCAAGCACGCCATGGACATGAACTGGACGGAGGCGATCCTGTGGTTTATGGACCAGGGTGCGGATCCCGACGCCATCCATCCTTCCGACCACGAAACCTCCCTGCACTGGGCGGTCAAGAGAAACTGCAGCCTGGAAGTGATCGAAGCGCTGTTGGATGCCGGAGCGGATCCCAATGCCCGCACCTCTACCGGGAAGAGTTCGGCGCCGGGGATCGCCGGATGGACGCCACTCGATTTTGCGCTTCGGCTCGGCCGGCGCGATGTAGCGGAAATCCTGGAAAGGCGCGGCGCCGTCCCGTCTCCCATGTCCGAGTACGACCGTTTCGTGGTTGCCTGCGCCAACACCGATCTCGAAGTCGTTGAAGCGTTGAAGGACCGTCACCTGCCGGACTTGAACGACGACGACCGCACGCTGATCAGCCACGTGGCCCAGATGGACAACTGGGACGCGGTGCGCCTCATGGCGGACCTGGGCTGGCCGATAGACGCGAAAGGCTGGATGGATGCCACGCCCCTTTACTGGACCCTGTGCAAGGGGCAACCCGAAACGCTCCGGTTCCTCCTGAAGCGCGGTGCTTCCACCGAATCCATCGGCGGCTACTTTCAGCATCCCGTTCACACCACGGTCTATTGCCAGTGGAACCGGGGAAAGGGCGATTATCCCGCTGCGCTCGAGATACTCCTCGGACACGGACTGGCGATTCCCGATGGTTTTCATCCATGCGGCAATGAAGCCATGGACAGGATCCTGTCGCGGTACGTAAACGCGGATTAGGACCAGGATGCAAACAGCTCGTGGGCTGGTATAGAGCGAGCCGTACGGTGGGATGGGCTCGACGGACCGAAGGTTGTAGCCCAACTTGACAACTGGGTATTTGATCGGTATATACCCTGTGTCACGATCCAGTTCAAGTTAGTCAGATCCTAGTGTAATGACGTCAGGATGACGAGGAGGCACTGCATGGCCCGCATGGTCCAATGCATAAAGCTCAACAAAGAACTCGAAGGTCTCGAATTCGTACCATTCCCCAACGAGCTTGGCCAGCGCATCTACGACAACATTTCCAAAGAGGCCTGGCAGATGTGGATCCACCATTCGGTCATGGTCATCAACGAGTACCGCCTGAATCTCGCCACGACCGAAAGCCAGGAAATCTACGACCGGCACCTGGAGGAATTCCTTTTCGGCGAGGGCGCCGAAATGCCTCCGGGATACCGCCCTCCCCAGACGAAATGACCCCCGGTCGCCCGCACTGCCGCGTGGTTCGATCATGAAACGTGATGATGGCATCCTCCTCATTTCCTGCTATGAACTGGGTCATCAGCCCTTCAGCCTCGCTTCCCCCGCGGCCCGCCTGAAGTCCGAAGGATACAAAGTCTCCGTAGTCGATGCCGCGATCGAGCCGATCCCGGAAGATGCAGTCCGGCGTGCCGGGTTTATCGGCATCTCGGTTCCCATGCATACGGCCATGCGGGTGGGGATGGACCTGTCGGGCCGAATCCGGAAACTCAATCCGGACGCGCACCAGTGCTTCTACGGACTCTACGCCACGCTGAACGCAGACTATCTCCTGTCCCACGGCGCCGATTCGGTAGTCGGAGGCGAATTCGAACAACCGCTCTGCGACCTTGTGGACAAATTGTGCGCGGGCGATCCCGCCATGCCGGACCCCGATCCGTCCACCGCACCATCCACCGCGCCACATCTTTCCCGCCAGACCTGGCTGGTCCCGGATCGCGGCAGTCTGCCCGCCTTGAAACGGTACGCCCAGCTGGACACCGGAACGGAGACGCTGCCTGCCGGTTATACCGAGACCACGAGGGGTTGCCTCCATACCTGTTTGCATTGCCCGATCACGCCGGTGTACAACGGCCGGTTTTTTGCCGTACCCGCCGACGTGGTGCTCGCCGACATAGCCCAGCAGGTGCGCATGGGCGCCCGCCACATCACCTTCGGCGATCCGGATTTCCTGAACGGTCCGACCCATGTCCTACGCATTCTGCGCAGACTGAAGGACGCCCATCCCGGAATCACCTTCGATTTCACCACCAAGATCGAACATGTCCTCCGGCACGCTGAATTTCTCCCCGAGGCGAAGGCGCTCGGCGCGCTTTTCGTCGTATCGGCCGTCGAATCGGTCAGCGATCTCGTGCTCATGCGCCTGAAGAAAGGTCACACTCGGGAGGACATCGTACGGGCACTCGCCATCCTCCGGGACGCGGACCTGCCCATGCGGCCCTCGCTGGTGGCCTTCACACCCTGGACGACGCTGGACGACTATCTGGAACTGCTGGATTTCGTCGAAGTTCACGACCTGGTCGATCACATCGACCCGGTGCAGTACACCATACGACTGCTCGTGCCGCCCGGTTCGGCCCTGCTTGAAACAGAGGATGCCGGGACCTGGATCGGCGAGCTGGATGAAGCCGGGTTTACTTACGAGTGGAGCCATTCCGATGCTAGAATGGACCACCTGCATCGGCGGGTTTCCCGTTTAGTGGAAGAAGCCGACGCTTCGGGGGAGGAGCGGGACAACCGGAGTATCTTTCACCGGATCCGGCGCCTCGCCGCGGAGACGGCCGGGGTCGAAGCGGTCGACGTACCCACGGAACGGCCCTTTGAAGTCCTGTCGCCGAAACGGCGGCGGATCCCCAGGCTGACCGAGGCCTGGTTCTGCTGAGCGGAGCCCACGGCGAGCCGGAAAGGCTCGTTCATCTGAGCTTTATGGGTTGAATAAGCTTTATGCGTGGAAATCAGGAAGCATACCCGTCCTGGACGGGTCCGCAATGCTGCGACCGGGCGGGCGCCCGGTACTGCACGCGGTGATTGGGCGTCTCGAGGCGGATGCCGCCCTGCTGTTTCGAAGTAAGACAATGATCGAGGATGCCGCATACGGTCAGCGTCCGTTCAACCGGAATTGGTGAAACGCCGGTCTCGAACATCTCGTCGATCCTGGAAACCAGGCAGGCCGAGTAGGTAACCGGCGGAGTGGGCGGCAGGAAGAACTGGGTCGAACAGGGCTCAGGTTCGTCTTTGAGGCGGGCGGCGAAACAGTAGTCGCCTATCGCGCCGTTGAGCATGAGCAGCGTGGTCTGAAGACCGTCCATGTGTTCGATGAAGTAGGCGGCCGGGTCAGTAGCGAGCCGGTGCAATTCGCCCGTTCCCGGCAGGTCCTGCGTGCGGCCGTCCTGCTCGGGCAGTCCCTTCGGACTGTCGCAGCGCGACAGCGCCGATTCCAGCAGTTCCTTCGAGTAACGTCCCTGTTCGCCGGCCTCCCACACCGCGTCACCCACGATCATCTGGACCGACCTGACGCCCGTCTCGCCACCCCTGCGACGCTCGATCATGCACTGCATGGCCTCGAGTGCGTGATAGTCCATGGCGTCCGAACCGCCGACCCCCACCATCAACGCTTCGTCGATATCGCATTCCAGCGGCAATTCGAGGTCGGGCAGCCGCCATGTGACCGGAAGGCTCGAACCGGCGAGCACGGGAAAACCGAGCCGCTTGGAATCGGCCACCATTTCCAGGCCCCTTGCGAAGCTGTAGGAGAGATTCTTGTCGTTGTAGACCGGCACTGAGCGGCCGTCCTGCTCGAAGACTTCCACGCAGGCCTTGAACATCTCGTAGCGCGGGTAGAGTTTCTGTCCCTTCTCGTTATCCGGATAGTCGCCGTGTTCGCAGATAATCAGGATCCCGTCCACCGCCAGGGAATCCCCGCCGCGCCGCAGGGCTTCGGCTATGGTGGGATAGACCTCGAAACCGAACTCGCGGGCGCGGTCTGTGCTCTGGTCGCCTTCGGGACGCTGATCGACGTAAAGCGACACGACCTCGACGTCCGGCCTGCGCCAGCGGCCGGAATGCGGATAGCCGACGAGGAACCGGTCCGCGAAGTGCTGCGAGTGGGAGAGGTAGGTGTAGATTGAACTGATGACGGCGAGCCGCTTCGGCATGGTTCAATATCTCCAGAAGGTGGAGTTTTCAGGCGCAGGGTATTCGACGTCGAGATGGGGCGTTTCCAGCCTTGCCTGTCCTTCGTGCAGGCTGTCGACGCCGGCCGCGGTCAGTCCGGTAGTCAGGAGGGTCCGCTCGACGGGATAGGCGGCTTCGCCGGTCAGGAACATCTGTTCCACGTTGTTGACCTGCGGCGAGAAGAAGTTGGCCAGCGAGGTGCGCGCGGGCGGCATGGGCAGGTACATCTGGGTCGACAGCGGTTCGCTGCGCCCCGACAGGCGAGCCGCGAAGTTGAAGTCTTCGACCAGCCCGTTAAACAGGATCATGGTGCACTTGACCCCGTCGCGGTGCTCGTAGGTGTAGGCCACGGGATCCTCCACCATCCGCTTCATCTCGTTGATGGTCGGGAAGATATTGTTGAACCCGTCGCGGGATGGTTTCAGCGTGTGACTGCGACACAGTGCCGCTTCGAAGAGTTCACGGGACCACACTTCGTCGTGGAAAGCCTCCCAGAATGCCTCGCCCCGACGGGCGTGGAGCCAGGAGACGCCCGACTCGCCGCCCTTGCGCCGTTCGACCATGCATTGCAGGGTCTCCAGGCCGTGGAAATCGTAACTGTCGACCCCGCCGTAGCATACGCACACGGCTTCTTCGACCTCGGCGTGAAGCGGCATGTCGACGGAGGGCGTCCGCCACGTGACCGGCAGGCTGGATCCGGCCATGAAGGCAAAACCCAGGCGCTGCGAGGTATCGTACATTTCCCTGGCCCAGTCCCAGTTCCACGACAGGTGCTTGTCGTTGAATATGGGAACGGAACGGCCGCTGCGTTCATAGACTTCCACGATCTCACGGAACAGTTCGTAGCGCGGATATAGCCGTTGTCCCTTTTCGTTGGCCGGATACTCGCCGTGCTCTCCCACCAGGAGGACGCCGTCCACCCGCAGCGATTCGCCGCCGAGGGTGAGGGCGTCGGCGACCGTGGGATAGATCTCCATCTGGGGGAAACGGGCGGCGCGGTCCCGGCTCAGATCCTTCTCGCCCACCTGGTCCACGTAAAGGGAGACCAGGTCCATGGGCGGATGGTGATGCCGGCCGCCCCAGCCGTAGCCCTCGAGAAACCGGTCCACGATGTGCTGTGTGTGCGCGTAGGGGTGATAAATGGTCGTAATCGCAGCGATCTTGGGTCTGTTGGACATGGTATCGGAACGCTTCGGTTGCTCCATAAAATAGTTGCGAGACCGGGACAAAGCCGGCAAGGGGCATGCGAGGCCGGGCCAGACTTCGCAAGGCCGGTTAGGGGCATGCGAGGCCGGGCCAGGCTAAGCAAGGCCGGGCCGGGCCAGGCGGACTAGACCGTGCCTGGCCGTGGTATGGCGGAAGCTATACACGCTCCCGGGAACCGTCTTCGGCATTCCGGTCGTGCTTGATCACGGACATGGCTGACGCGATGATCGAACTGATGTCGCTGAGATTGGAGGGAATGATCAGGCTGTTTCCCTGCTTGGCCAGGTTGCCGAAGGTTTCGATGTACTGTTCGGCTACCCGCAGCTGGACAGCCTGGTCGCCACCGTCCGACTTGATAGCGCCGGCGATTGCCTTGACGCCCTCGGCCGTGGCGTTGGCCACGGTGAGGATGGCCTGGCCTTCGCCTTCGGCCTCGTTGATTTGCTGCTGCTTGTTTGCCTCGGATTCCTTGATGACCTTCTGCTTCTCGCCTTCGGCCTGGTTGATATTGGAGTCACGCATCCCCTCGGAATTCAGAATAGCCGCCCGCTTCTCCCGTTCCGCGCGCATCTGTTTTTCCATGGCTTCCAGGACGTCACGAGGTGGATTGATGTTCTTGATCTCGTATCGCAGTACCTTTACGCCCCAGGGATCGGAAGCCTTGTCCAGTTCACTCACGACGGAGAAATTGATGGCGGACCGCTCTTCGAAGGTCTTGTCCAGGTCGATCTTGCCGACTTCGCTTCTAAGGGTCGTCTGCGCAAGCTGTATAATGGCCATTTCATAGTCGGAAATGCCATAGGAAGCCCGTTCCGCGTCCAGAATCTGCATGTACAATACTCCGTCCACGCCCACCTGGACGTTGTCCCGCGTGATACAAAGCTGTTCCGGGATGTCGATCGACTGTTCCTTCAACGTGTGCCGGTATGCCACCCGGTCCACGAAGGGCATCAGGATATAGAATCCGGCGTTCAGCGTCCGGCTGTACTTCCCCAGTCTTTCGATCACGCGGGCTTCCTGCTGCGGCACGACGATGACCAGCATTCTCAAAAACAATATCGCCGCGACTGCGACGACTACGGTAACCAGTAGATTGTCCATTCGATGAATCCTTCCGGCGCGCAGAGGGATGCACGGTGGCAGGTTTCGACCGCCGACGGCATCCGGGTCGCGTTCACGCGCCCCTTACCCAGAGTGAAACACCTTCAGTGCGTTCGACCATGCAGGTCTGTCCCTGCTCGATTTGGGAATCTCCCCGATTTACTGCGTTCCAACTCGAACCCCGCACCTCCACCTTTCCCGTCCCATGGGCCGGAATGTCCTCCATGGCCGTTCCGGACTCGCCCTCCAGGGTGTGCATCTGCTCGGCGGGTTGATCCAGATTCAAGCGCGCGGCCAGCGCGCGGCGGAACAAGACGAGAGATACGATGGAGAATACGGAAAAGAGCAGGAACTGGACCCACGTAGCATCCACCAGGCCCGCCCACGCCAGCACGCCTACCACGAGCGAGGCGACGCCGAAGAACAACAGGTAGAAGGCGCCCGGCGTAGCCATCTCGGCCAGACAGAGCAACACGCCTCCGACGATCCAGATCCACCAGTCCATTCAAACTCCTTGGATTCGGGCGAACGCGCCGGCAGATGACGGCACAAACCGTCACGTGCACAGCGGCACGCGCTTAAACGTCGAGCAACAGTTCTGCTGGTACCTCGATCAGGGATTTGATCCTGGCCAGGAACTGCACGGCTTCCCTTCCGTCAACGATCCGGTGGTCGTAGGTCAGTGCCGCGTACATCATGGGCCGGATCACGATCTCACCGTCGACGGCGATGGGCCGGTCGTCGATTCGGTGCAGACCCAGTATTCCCACCTGGGGCGGGTTCAGGATGGGCGTGCTCAGCATGGATCCGAAAACCCCGCCGTTCGTGATCGTGAAGGTTCCTCCCCTCAGGTCCTCCAACGACAGCTTGCCGTCCCCGGCCCTGGCCGCGTATTCGCGTATGCCGCCTTCGATCTCCGCGAAAGTCATCCGGTCCGCGTCCCGGAGGACGGGTACCACGAGCCCGTCTTCGGCGCCGACCGCGATGCCTATGTCATAGTAGTGCTTCCTGACAATCGAATCCTCACGGATCTCGGCATTCAACTCGGGAAATTGCCTGAGCGCGCCGATCACGGCTTTCACGAAGAAGGACATGAATCCCAGCCGGACGCCGTGCCGCTTCTCGAAGGACTCCCGGTTTTTGCGACGGATCGTCATCACCGCGCTCATGTCGATCTCGTTGAAGGTCGTCAGCATCGCGGCGGTCTGCTGCGCTTCCACGAGCCGGCTGGCAATGGTGCGCCGCCGCCGGGACATGGGTATGACCTCCTCACGATGGTCACGGGATGCTTCGGAAGGATCGGAGGAAACGGCCGCGGCCGCCGCCTGCGCGGGAGCATCCGTCGCTGCGGAGTCACAGGATCGACTGGCTTGCCGCTCCGTCCTGCCGGGATCTCGCTCACCGGGCTCCCGGCCTGTTTCATCCGAAACAGCCTTTTCCTTCCTCGCCGCCACGGCCCGCTCTACGTCCTCCCTGCAGATCCGTCCGCCCATCCCGGTCCCTTCCAACCCGGCCAGGGAGATGCCCGCTTCGTCCGCCATACGGCGCGCCACGGGCGTCACGCGATCGTCCGCAACCTCGTCTGCCTGGTCTGCGGCAGCCCGCTCGCCCACCGCGGCAGCCCGCTCGCCCACCGCGGCAGCCCGCTCGCCCACCGCTGGGGCAACGGATGGCGCTATTTCCTCTGACGGCATTTCCCCCTCAACCGCCGATTCCGCCGACGTGGCGTCGGAAACTTCGGCCGCCTTGACACCGCTGTCGTCAAGCACACCGAGCAGATCGCCGATTTTAACATCCTCTCCCGCCGTGCGTTCGATGCGAGCCAGGACGCCGCTGTCGTTGGCGTTTACTTCAAGGGTGACTTTTTCGGTCTCCAGCTCCAGCAGGGCCTCGCCGGTCGCGACCGGATCGCCTTCCTCTTTGAACCACTGGACGACCGTTGCTTCGACAATGGATTCACCGAGTTGCGGTACGGTGATGTCGATTGCCATTTAGCGCTCCCTGGTTAAAACTGTAATTGCCACGGTTCCCTTCAACTGTCGGGACTCCGCCTAAGCCACGAACCGGAATTTCCGTAAACACTTGTACTCGAATCGAACAAAATGCGCAGGGCGGCGCAATCTGTCAATTCATCTCGATGTTTCCCGACGCGCCCATTGCAAAGGCCATCTTCACCAGGTTATGCTGATTTCGGTTGTGAATGGCGGTCGAACCCTCGGAAGGACTCGCACTCGGAGGCCGGGAAACAAGATATAGCGGGCAGCGGCCGTCCAGCGCCCTTTCCAGCACCTTGCGCACGTAGTCCCAGGCGCCCATGTTTTCCGGCTCTTCCTGAAGCCAGGCGACTTCCTTCAGGTTGGGATACCTGTCGGTGATCTGCCTTACCTGGTCCAACGCGATCGGATAAAGCTGCTCCATACGGACAATCGCGGCGTGTGTCGCGTCCTCCCGGGCTTCATCGTTCATCAGGTCGACGAATACCTTGCCGCTGCAGAATACCAGTCTACGGATTTTTCCGGGATCTTCGAACGACCGCTCGTCTTCAATAATCGGCTGCCATTTGCCTTCCGCGAGATCCCGTGCCGAGGATGCCACGTCAGGATGGCGAAGCAGGCTCTTCGGCGTCATGACGATCAGGGGCAGCGGGTCGGATTCGAGCAACCTGGACTGCCGCCGCAGCAGATGGAAATACTGGGCCGCCGTGGTGCAGTTGGCGATGCGGATGTTGAAATCGGCGCCGAAGGAAAGGAATCGTTCCATCAGGCCGCTGGAGTGATCCGGTCCCTGCCCCTCGAATCCGTGGGGCAGCAGGATGGTCAGCGACGAGGTCTGCCCCCACTTGGCGCGGCCGGAAACGAGGAACTCGTCGATGATGATCTGGGCGCCGTCAACGAAGTCGCCGTACTGGGCTTCCCAGAGCACGAAACGCTCGGGCGCCTGGATGCTGTACCCGTACTCGAATCCCAGGGCGGCGTATTCCGTGAGCGGCGTGTTCCGCGTTTCGAAGGACGCGTTGGCCTGGGGCAGGCGGCGAAGCGGATTCCATGCCAGGTCGGTCTCGAAGTCATGCAACACGTTGTGCCGCTGGCTGAAGGTCCCTCTTTCCACGTCCTGACCCGTCAGTCTGACTGGAACGCCGTCCTCGATGATCGTAGCGAATGCGAGGATCTCCGCCTGGGCCCAGTCGATTTTGCGTGCGTCCACATCGTCCAGCGCCTGCCGCCTGCGTTCGACAACTCTTCTGAGCCTGGGATGAAGGGTGAAGTCATCCGGAAATGTCCAAAGCGACTTGTTGAGATGCTTGAGCCGTCTCATGGAAACGGAAGAACGCACGCGTTTCGCTGTACCGGATCTCGGTGGACTGGCATAGGGCTCCACGAGTACTTCCTCGGGTTTCAGTTCATCAAGCATCTTCTGCATGCCGTTCATGCGTTCGTCGACCATTTCCTCCGGTTTTCCTGTTTCGATCCTCCCCTCCGACACGAGACGGTCGGCCCACAGTTTCCTCACCGTCGGATGGGATTCGATCCGCCGATAGAGACTGGGGTGGGTCAGCGATGGATCATCCCCCTCGTTGTGGCCGTGACGGCGGTACCCTATCAGATCGATCAGGAAATCCTTGCGGAACTTGACTCGGTAGCCGTAGGCGATCCGCGCGGCTTCCAGACAGGCCACCGGGTCATCGGCGTTGACGTGAATGATGGGTATTTCGAATCCCCGCGCTATGTCGCTGGCATAGAGGGTGCTCCGGGATTGTTCCGAAGGCGTGGTGTATCCGAGCTGGTTGTTGGTGATCAGGTGGATGGTCCCGCCTGTTCGAAAACCGGGGACACGATAGAGCGTCAGGGTTTCCGCCACGACGCCCTGGCCGGCGAAAGCGGCGTCGCCATGGATCAGGATGGGCAGGTTGCGTTCCGGCAGCGGACGTACGTCGCCCGGGAGATTGGCGACCGTCCCCGCGGCGCGGGCCATGCCTTCCACCACGGGATTGACCGCCTCCAGGTGGCTGGGGTTCGGCGCCAGGTGGATATGCAGGTCCACTTCCTTGCCCTCCTGGTCCTGGAATCTACGCTTGGCGCCGCTGTGGTATTTCACGTCGCCGGTCCATCCCGAATCGTTACCCGTCTTGTTTACCCGCTGGACCGGATCCCTGAATTCAGCCAGTATATGCTCGTACGGCTTGTTCAGAATGTGTGCGAGGACGTTCAGCCTTCCCCGGTGAGCCATGCCGATCAGGATGTTGCAGGTATTCTTCTCCGCTGCTTCGCCGATCACCCCGTCCAGGATGAGGATCATGGCGTCCAGGCCTTCGATGGAAAACCGGGTCTTGCCCGGGAAGGTCCGGTGCAGAAATTGCTCGAAGACCTCCACCTGGGTGAGCCGGTCCAGTATGTCCAGGGCGCTGTATTCCTCCTCCGAGGGCCTGAACCGCCCCGTTTCCGCCGCTTCCTGCAACCATTCCCGCTCTCCCGGCACCTCGATGTGCATGTAGTCGTAACCGGTAGTCGAGGAATAGACCCGCTTGAGTTTCTTGAGCGCTTCGGAGGCGTTGCCGCACTGCTTGCCCACCGGACCGCCGATCAGCGAGGAAGGCAGTTGGCACATCGCGTCTTCCGTCACGCCTTGCGCCGCCAATTCCAGTTCCGTCAGCGGGTCGCCCAGTGCGGCGTCGTCGTCGGTCGCGAAGACGGAATAGGGAAAGTACCTGGCATCGGCCAGGGGATCCAGGTGCGCCCCGAGATGACCGTATTCCCGGACATTCTGGGCGAGATTGGCAATGAAGACGATCTGGTCGATATCGGCGGGACTGGCGGGAAAAACTGCCGGTGATTCCCCGGCGGATTCACCATCGAGAGAAGGGGTGAACCGGGTAAACAATTCACGGGTCGCCGCGTCGACGGAATCGGGGTCCTGAAGGTACTGTTCGTACAACGCGATTACGTAACCGGCGTTCGGACCATGAAACTCGCGCAAGAGATCCAAGCGTAATCCTCCGACTGGCGTCTGTCTCGACTTGGCGGAATGACCAAAAAAATGTTGCCCGGTCCTGGACGCGGCGCCTATGGTTCGTGCCATCACGGCCCGCCTGTGAAAATACCTACGGCTACCGGGAAAGGCAAATGAATTGTAGGGATTTGGGATGCGACGCAAAGCCCCGAAAGATGGGTTGGATTCCGGATTAGTACCTTGACTTTTGGCCTGCGGATACATTATTTCGAGTTTTCGGTCGCATTCCGTGCCATCCGGCATTTCCGAGGGGTATTGTTATCATGAATTTGAGCGGTCTGAAGGGCAGGACCGTCGGGGCGGCGGTATCCGGTGGACTGGACAGTTGCACGCTAACGCGCTGGCTCGCCGATCACGACGTTGACGTAGTGTGTGTCACGGCCGATCTCGGCCAGCCGGACGAAGAACGCATAGACTACGTCGCGGAACGCATGATGCGCTGTGGTGCGAAGGAAGCCGTGATTGTGGACGCGAAGGAGCAATTGGCACAGGCCGGCGTCGAGGTCATCCAGTGCCAGGCGATGTACGAGGGAAACTACTGGAACACCACGGGCATAGCCAGGCACGTCACCGTACGGACCTTGCTGCCCGAACTCGAGAAACGCGGCATCGATATCCTGTCCCACGGCGCCACCGGCCGCGGAAACGACCAGGTCAGGTTTCAACTCGTCGCCAACATGATCGACCCCTCGGTAGAGGTCTACGCCCCCTGGCGCGACCAGGCTTTCCTGGACGAGTTTCCCGGCAGAACAGAAATGATCGACTTCTGTGAAGCCCGTCAGTTGCCGGTACAGGCTTCCCATGAGAAACCCTATTCGACCGACGCGAATATCCTTGGATTGACCCATGAGGCCGGCCGTCTCGAATCACTCGATACGCCGGCAGGATTCATCACGCCCGGCATGGGAGTCCATCCCCGGGAGGCGCCGGATGCGCCAGAAACTTTTGCCGTCAGATTCGAAGAGGGCGTACCGGTACGGATAAATGAGGATTTCGTCAACCCGCTGTCGGCCATCGAGACGGCCAACCGGATCGGCGGCAGGAACGGTATCGGCATCGGGATCCACACGGTGGAGAACCGGTTCGTGGGCATCAAGAGCCGGGGGGTCTACGAATCACCGGCCATGACGCTCCTCGGGCAATGCTACGAGTTTCTGCTGCAGCTTATTCTAGACCGCCGCGCGCGCCGCAGCTTCGACCAGTTTTCTGCTTTGATAGCGGAACAGATCTACCAGGGCTACTGGTACGACCCATCCACCCGTGCGCTCCGGGCTTCCGTGGACGTATTCAACCGGCTCGCCACGGGCACCATCCGGGTCGAACTTTACAAGGGCCAGGTTTCCTTCGTGTCGGCCGTTGACGTCCCACATTCGCTCTATTCCGAAACGACGGCGTCCATGGAAGGCGTGGGAGACTTCGACCACAAGGATTCCGAGGGTTTTCTCGGTGTGCTGGGCGTCAGCGCAAGGGCACTCAAATCATCCGGCCAGACGCAATAAGCCGGCCTGGCACCATGAACCGGCCTGGCACCATGAACCGGCCTGGCACCATAGCGTGGCACGAAATATAAAGGGGGAAGCGTCGATGCCCGTCGGATCGAAAAACCAGGTGATTCCCGGTTGCGGCACACATCACGTGGCCGTCCAGACCAGGGACTGGGACGCCTCGCTTCAGTTGTACCGGGACGTTCTAGGGATGAAATCCGTAGCGGTATTCGGACCCGAGGACCGCAGGATCATGCTCCTCGACACCGGGGACGGCAGCCATATCGAACTGTTCCAGCCCACGGACGATACTCCGTCGCCGGGAAGCGCGTCGCCCAACGACCCGGTTACACATATCGCTCTGGCCACGACGGATGCGCGCACAGCCATCGAACATGTCCGTTCCCAAGGATATGAAGTGACGGTCGAGCCGAAAGACGTCAATCTCGGCGGACTGGATGTAACCGTCGCGTTCTTCAAAGGCCCGAGTGGCGAAGTAGTGGAATTCTTCCAGATGCACTGATCCACCGCCGCTTCGGAAGCAAAATGCCGCCAGTGATTTTTGTAGCTTGTGAACGCACTTCCGCTCGTCCGCGAGCAGGATTCCGCCTCATGTACCGATTCTTCATGACCCTTGCCTTCGTCCTGGCGGCCGCGTGTCCCGTCACCGCCCAGGATTACGATGTTTCCGATCTTCAGACCCGCGCCGAATTATCCGATTTCGAAGAGACGACCAGGTACGAGGAGGTAATGTCCTTCCTACGGGCCACGGTACTCGCCTCCGACCGGCTTCATCTGACCGAATTCGGTTACACGACCGAAGGCAGGGCGCTGCCCCTGCTTGTCTACGGCGACGTCTGGGACGCATCTGCGGCGGAAATCGCCCTTACCGGGAAAACGAGCGTATTCATACAGGCGAACATCCACGCAGGCGAGGTCTGCGGCAAGGAAGCTCTGCTCATGCTTATCCGGGAACTGGCCTCCGGAGCGTACGCCGACTGGGCCGATTCGCTGGTGTTGCTCATGGCGCCCATTTACAACGCCGACGGCAACGAGCGGATCAGCCTGTACAACCGTCCGCGTCAACACGGACCCGTTGGGGGCATGGGACAGCGCCCCAATGCCCAGGGTTTCGACCTCAACCGAGACCACATGAAGCTGGACTCCCCCGAGGCGCGATCCCTCGTCTGGCTCATGAACGAATACGATCCGCACGTGCTCATCGATCTTCACACCACGAACGGAACCGTACATGGTTACCACCTTACTTACTCGCCGCCGCTGAACCCCAACACAGCAGGTCCAATCTTCGAACTGCTTCGTGAGCGTTGGCTGCCTGAAGTGCGCGGCGCCGTCAGGGAAGCCTATGGATGGGAATTCTACTATTACGGCAATGTACCCAGAGAAGGATCGAACCGCGCCCCCGGATGGTACACCTTCGATCACCGACCACGGTTCAACAACAATTATGTGGGACTTCGAAACCGTATAGCCATTCTGAGCGAAGCCTTTTCCTACGCGACCTTCGAAGAACGCATCCTGGCCACCCTGGCCTTCGTGCGGGAGAATATCCACTACGCCCACCGGAACGCGTCTTTGATACGCGAAACCCTCGAATCCGTGGACCTGGAACCGGTCGTGGGACAGGACATGGCCGTACGTTCCGACTTTGCCCGGTCTGCGGACCCGGTCGAAATCCTGTTGGGTGAAGTCGAGGAGACGCGTAATCCCTACACCGGCGAAGTCATGTACCTCAGGAAGGAAGCCCGGAATCCGACTTCGATGTACGAATATGGACAGTTCGCCGCTGTAGAGACGGAGCGGGCGCCCAGGACGTATTTCGTACCTCCCTCCATGACAATCGTAATCGAACGGCTCAGGGCCCACGGCATCTGGTTCGAGGAACTCTCCGGTCCACGCGAACTGGCGCTGGAGCGATTCAGGATAGCATCGTCGCAGGCCGCCGAGCGCCCCTTCCAGGGCAGACACGAGCGGACGCTGACGGGCGCATACGAGCCTGTGGTCCGGACGCTGGAAGCCGGCACGCTGGTCGTACCGGTGGATCAGCAACTGGGCAGACTGGTATTCTACCTGCTGGAACCCCGGTCCGACGACGGTCTGGTCGCATGGGCGCTGATGGACGATGTCCTCTCGGGCGCGGAGTACTACCCCATTCTGCGTGAACCCGCGGACCGGTAACCACCCTGTATCCATACACCATGGAGCCCGCATGCCCGGACGCGTCATCCTGGACACCGATACGGGGGTCGACGACGCCCTGGCCATTCTGCTGGCCATGCGGTCCCCCGAACTCGGTATCGACGCGATCACCGGCGTCTGCGGAAACACGCCCCTCGACCACTGCATGCGGAACATACACATCACGCTGGACGTCCTCGATGCCGGGCCAAAACCGGTTGTAGCCCGTGGCGAGGCCAGGCCGCTGGTCCGTGAACTGTCCTTTGCGGGGGACATACACGGAGCCGACGGACTGGGCGAGGTGACCCGGATGGTGGATTCGGAAGGCGCACGCGTCTATCAGGATCCGGCGCAACGGGAAAGTCCCCTGCACGCCGTCGAACTGATCCTGGAATGCGCGGGCCGGTACCCGGATGAACTGACCCTGGTCGCCGTCGGTCCGCTTACCAACGTCGCGCGCGCCTTCATGAAGGATCCGGAACGCATGCGCGGACTCCGCGAGATCATCATCATGGGCGGCGCTTTCGAGACCAGCGGAAACGTATCGCCGGTGGCGGAATTCAATATCCACGCCGACCCCCATGCCGCGCAGATCGTCTGCGATTCCGGGATCCCCCTGGTCTTCGTCCCGCTCGACGTGACCAGGCAGGCCTTCCTGGACGCCGGAACGATAGACCGATACGCCGGCGAGGGAGGCGCCAGGGCGACCTTCGTGCGGGACTGCACCGCCCGGTACGTCGCGTTTCACCGGCGCAACCGGGGAGTCAACGGCTGCTTTCTTCACGACCCACTTGCCGTGGCCGTCGCCGTCCGGGAAGACCTCGTTACGACGGTGCCGGCCCGGGTGGACGTGGAAACCGCCGGTGATTTCACCTCGGGGATGACGGTGTCGGACCTCCGTTCAGCACGATGGGGCGAACCAAACGCGAGGGTCTGCACCGCGTTGGACGTCCAGGCTTTCATCAGGCTATTCGAGGAAAGGGTACTCGCATGATCTTAAAAGACCGCACGGCCATCGTCACCGGCGGCGGACAGGGAATCGGCCGGGCCATATGCGGAATCTTCGCGGAAGAAGGCGCTACCGTCGTCGTCGTGGATATCGACGCAAACCGTGCAGGGGAGACGGCCCGCCAATTGAATGAGAAGGGCTACCCCGCAAGAGCCGTCCGGACGGACATCTCCGTCGGGGCGGAGATCGACGCGCTGGTCGACGGGGCCGTCAAGGACTACGGCCGCGTGGACATACTCGTTAACAACGCGGGACTCGCCCTGTTCAGGTCGGTGGAACTGTGCACGGAGGCAGAATGGGACCGGGTGATGGCGGTAAACCTCAAGGGACCGTTTCTGCTCGCAAAGGCCCTGTTGCCCACGATGAAAGCACAGAAAGCCGGCGCCGTGATCAACCTGGCCTCGGTGGCGGGGAAGACCGGCGGCGTGGTGTCCGGCGCGCCCTACTCGGTATCCAAGGCCGGAATCGAGTGCCTGACCAAGTCGCTGGCCCGGGAACTGGCGCCGTACGGGGTACGGGTCAACGCCATCGCGCCCGGAATCATCGATACCGCCTTGACCGCCCATCACGATCAATCGTTTGTGGACGCGATCCCCCTGGGAGGCAAGGGCGAACCACGGGACGTGGCCGAGGCGGCGCTGTTTCTGGCATCGGACAGGTCGCGGCACATCACCGGCGAGATCCTGGACGTCAATGGCGGCCTGCTGATGGACTGACCGGTCCCCGAGCCGCATTGCTGATGGACTGACCGGGCCCGGAGCCGCGTTGCTGATGGACTGACCGGGCCCCGGCTCTCATGTCGAGCGAAAGGACGGGAAGTTGCCTGCCATGACCGCAGCGGTTTCAAATTTCGCCGTGGATGTCGTTGACCGGCATGCGAAAGACCCCGGCAGGGTCGCCCTGCGATGGCAAAAAGCCGGCGCCGTGGCGACGGACGTTACCTTCCTGGATCTGAAAATACGTTCCGAAAAGGTCGCCCACGTATTGCACCGTCACGGTGTGCGCCCGGGCCATCGGGTATTCATCCTGCTCCCTCCCTGCATCGCCTGGTGGGAGTCTGTAGTTGGATGCATGCGGGCAGGCGCCGCGGCCGCGCTGGGGCAGGACGCATCCCAGGCGCGGTTGCTGAAGGATCAGATCATTCAATCCCGGTCGACGCTCGTAATCGCCTCCGCCTCGCTGGCGGACCAGGTCGGCGGTATCACGGATGACTGTCCCGGGATTGCCCACTGGTTCTCCGTTGGCTGGGAGCGCGAGGGCTGGGTGGACTACGACCGACGCGTCTCCCTCGCTCCGGCCGGATTCGAGGCGGTTGAGACCCGGGAAACCGACCCCTGCATCGTCGTGTTCGACCAGGGAACATCAGCCAGTGGGACAACACACCGTCACGGCGAAGAAGGCTACGATCTGGAGCAGCTCGATGCGTGGCGCGACGGGCTGGCCATCGCGGTGCACGACGCCTCCGAGCATCCATGATTCCCGCGCTGACCGACTACCTCATCCTGGAGCTGACCACGCAGTTGCCGGGTCCCTACTGCGCCATGCTGCTTGCCGATCTCGGCGCCAGTGTGATCAAGGTGGAGCCGCCCGGCGGAGATCCCCTGCGTCGTTTTCCCCCGGCTTTCGCCAGTGTCAACCGCGGCAAGCGGAATATCGTGATCGATTTGAAAAAGGATGCGGGCGGGGAGGTCATGCGCCGCCTGGTCAGCCGGGCGGACGTCGTGCTGGAGGGATTCCGGCCCGGCGTGGCCGGACGGCTCGGCGTGGACTACCCCTCGGTAAAACACCTCAATCCCTCCGTCGTGTATTGCGCCATTTCGGGTTTCGGCCAGGAAGGCCCCTACCGAAACCGCGCCGGACATGACATCAACTATCTCGCGATCGGTGGCCTGCTTGGACGCGGCGATCCGCCCGCGGTTCCTCCTGTACTGATTTCGGACCTGTCCTCCGGCCTGTACGCCGCGCTGGCCGTTTCCGCCGCGCTGATGCACCGGACGGCCACGGGGGAGGGACGCTTCATCGATCTGTCCATGACCGACTGCATCCTTTCCTGGATGGCCCTGGATATCGCCACCGCCGCGCAGAACCCGGACGCGGCGCGGGAACCGTTTCTCGGAAGTATCCCGCATTATGGTGTATTCGAGACTTCCGACGGCCGGCACATCAGTCTCGGGATCGTCCTCGAGGACCATTTCTGGACCCGCCTCTGCGATGTCCTGGGACTGGAAGACTGGCGGGACTGGTCCTCGGAAAAACGATTGAACAGGGCAGCCGCGATACAGGAAAAACTCCAGGACGTTTTCGCCACGGATTCCTGCCGCGAATGGGACCGGAGGCTGCGGGAAGCCGACGTGCCCTGTGCCCCCATTTACAACCTTGACGAGTTGCCGGACGATCCTTATATACAGTACCGGAACCCGTTTTACAGTCTCGAAGCTTCCGACCGGTCGGAGAGCCGTCAGGTCAAAGCGCCGTATCGAACGGATGCGCCGGTGGCCGAAGCACCGCTTCCGCCTCCCCTCCCGGGCGAGCATACGCGGTCGGTGCTTTCGGATTCCGGGTTCGAAGACGACGAAATCGACCGCTTGATACGACAGGGCGCAGTACACGAATCCCGTCTCGGGGAAAAGTAGCCGAATCCAAAAGGAGATATCATGAGCATCCGCGTGCGAAACTGGCGCGACCAGGCGCCTTACGTCGGGCATATCAGCGCGCTGGTCTGGACGCTGTACCAGTCCCATGACAAAGACGAAACCTCTCCGCCCGAAATAAACCGGCTGCACGGCATCAACAGCTTCGTCAAGCATGGGCTGCAGGGCCACCAGCATTCGGACCACCACCAGCACGACAATATCGAGCAGTTGTACTTCATACTTCGGGGGCGCGGCCAGCTCACCATCGGCGATGACAAGGTGGATGTCCGGGACGGCACGGCCGTCTACATGCCCGTGAACGTGCCTCACCAGGCCTTCAACGACGGAGAAGGCTGGATGGAGCATCTTATCGTCAGTTGCCCGCTGGACCAAATCCGGGAGGGCACGTCCGCGGTCCGGGACTGGCGCGACGTCCATCCGGTGGTGCTGGAAGACGGGACCGTGTCCTGGCCCCTGTTGCTGCGCGAAGAGGAGGCCCCGGCCGGCGAAGGCGGCGTTCTCCAGCGCGTCCATAGCGTGACCCGCTACGCCGTCCAGGGACGGCGGGAAACCGACTGGCAAGAGCTGGACGGGATTGAGCTGGTCCACTACGTGATCAGCGGATATGGGACCATCGAAGAACTGGACGATAACCAGCAGGTGGTCACGGAAGGCTCCGCGGCCCACGTACTTCCAGGCGAAGCATACCGGTTCGTAAACCAGGGCGAAGGATGGTTCGAATACGTCACGTTCGCAGTCGAAGTAGGAGAAATCGAGGTGCCGGATGAATCCGACCAGGACGAGGACTCCGATGAAACGGCCGAGCAGGCCGGCGAGGCGGAAGCCGCCGCCGCTACGGTATTGACGGATGTCGATTGGGATGAAGCCGACGCGGTCGAAACCGAAGAGGAAATCGAGGAATCGGTGGCTGCCGACGCGGCCGAAGAGGATGTGGACGAGGCCCCGGCTACAGGCGAAGTGGAAGATGACGACTCCGGCGTAATCGAAGCGGCAACCGATGAAGCAGACGAGGATGCAGGGGACGAGGATGCAGGAGACGCGGAGGAAGATGACGACTCCGGCGTAATCGAAGCGGCAGCCGATGAAGCAGACGCGGTAGAAGATGATGACGCCGAAGAAGAAACTGACGCGGTAGAAGACGATGACGCGGTAGAAGACGATGACGCGGAAGTAAACGATCTGACCGATACCGGCGAGGATCAGGAAGAAGACGATGACGCGGAAGTAAACGATCTGACCGATACCGGCGAGGATCAGGAAGAAGACGATGACGTCGATGACGCTGGAGTCGCCGAAATAGGCGATGACGAAGAAGACGATAACGCGGAAGTAAACGATCTGACCGATACCGGCGAGGATCAGGAAGAAGACGATGGCGTCGACGACGCTGGACTCGCCGAAATAGACGATGACGAAGAAGACGATGACGCGGAAGTAAACGATCTGACCGATACCGGCGAGGATCAGGAAGAAGACGATGGCGTCGACGACGCTGGACTCGCCGAAATAGACGATGACGAAGAAGACGATGACGCGGAAGTAAACGATCAGGCAGATACCAGCGAGGATCAGGAAGTAGACGATGACGTCGATGACGCTGGAGTCGCCGAAATAGGCGATGACGCGGATGAAGAGGATCTGATGGATTCCGGTGAGGATACTGACGCGGAAGTAGATTCTGACGCCGAAGAAGAAGATGCTGACGCCGATAGCGCAGCAGAAGATACCGGCGAGGATCAGGAAGACGCGGAGAACGCCTCGATCGTAGCAGAAGAAGACGGGGCAGACGATTCAATCGGGGAAGAGGAAGAGGACGATTTCGACCTGGAAGACGATGACGCGGAGTTCGATGTCGAAGACGAAGATGAAACCGCCGTGGAGGACGAAGCGGGGGATGAGGACGAGGATTCCCCTGATGCGGACAGACGGTAAACGAAAGCGTACGTGAACAACCTACCCGCCCGATCGTTCGGGCGAACCGGCATGCGTCCGGCGGCATTGGCCATGGGAGCCGCCTTTCTGCACGAGAGCCCCGAGGCGGTCGAAGCCATCCAGACCGCCCTGTCGCTGGGCATCAACTATTTCGATACCTATCCGGGCCACCACGAAGAAAAGTGGGGAGAGGCGCTCTCCGGCGTACCCCGTTCCTCCTACTACCTCCAGGCCAAGATCGGCACTCATCCCGAGCGAAGAAAGGATTTCTCGGGGGACGGCGCCAGGTGGAGCCTGGACCGCAGCCTGCGGGACCTGAAGTCAGACTATCTCGACTCCGTTCTCGTGCACGATCCAAGCGATGTGGATGAATTGCTGCGCGAAGGCGCGGTATTCGACGTACTGCGCGAATTGAAAGCGCAGGGCGTGGTAAAGAACATCGGACTCGGCGCCCGGTCCCATGACTGGCACGTCCGGCTGATCGACGAAGGCATTTGCGATGTGTCCCTGACCTTCCTGGACTACACCCTGGTCAACCAGTCTGCCGCCGCAACCATTTTCCCATCGGCCAGAAAGCGCAAGACTGGAGTAATCCTGGCCAGTGTGCAGGGCATGGGACTGCTGACCGGATCGGAACCCGATCCAGATCGGGAGCGGGGCATGCATCCCGGGTCCGAGCCGAGGGCGCACGGGATCTGGACCTGGTGCCGCGAGCACGGCGTCAACATCCGCCACCTGGCCATCCAGTTCTGTCTGGCGGCGCCGGTGGACAGCGTGGTCATGTTCGGCCCGGCTTCTGTCCGGCACGTGCACGATGCGTACGAGGCCGCCACGGAAACCATTCCACCCGAAATGTGGGAGAAACTCGAGCACGATTTCGGCATCCGGCCCGGGATGGGTGACGGGCCGTCTTAACTACTGCAAAGTTCTTCAACTGTAACACGCTCATCATGAGGCAATCTCCACCTCGTCCATTCCTGGCGCCGGCATCACACGGAACCCGGTCCGCATGTCCTCCAATCCTGGCGCCAGCATCTCACGGAACCCGGCTCCCATGTCCTCACTGACCTTCTCGCCCCGCGTACCCGTCATCGACGCGAATGTATGCGTGGGCAATCACCATACCGGACCATCGCCCTGCAAAAATCCCGTACATCTTCTCGGCGAAATGGATTTTCACGGCGTCCGGCGCGCCGTGATCTACCACGCCCAGGGAGAGCAGATCAGTCCGACCGACGGCAACATGCACCTGGAAGACTGGCTCGACGCGGATGAAAGGCTCATCCCGCAATGGTCCGTCGCGCCGGTGGAAACATCCATGCGGCAGATCACCGAACTTCACCGCCGGGGCCGGGTGAGATCCGCCCGCCTGCACGATTGCCAATCCGCCGGACTTCCTTTTCTTCCTTGGGGTTACGACGATTTGCTGTCCTTTCTTTCGAGTAAGGGGATTCCGCTCTGGATCCCGTTGATGGACGTGGAAACGGACCACCTGGTCACGACGCTGAAGGCCTATCCGGACCTGTGTACGGTGCTCATCGGTGCGCATTACACCCACGCGCTGGTCGTACGGGGGTTGCTGGAAGCCAGTTCCAACACCATGCTGGAACTCAGCCGCTATGAACCCATCGGCGAAGTGGAGGCGCTCGTGGATCGTTTCGGTGCGGATCGATTCGTATACGGGTCCTGGTATCCAAGGTACGCCATGGGGCCGATCCTGTTCTATCTGCATCACACGCGCATCAGCGAGGATGATCTCGCCCGTATCTGCGCCGGAAACGTCGAGCGGCTGCTCGGACTCGCGGAGGGGTCATGATAGACGGCACGAGGGTGATCGACTACCACGGTCACGTGGGCAGATGGGAACGCTACGGCATGGTGGACGACCCGGAGCTCATCCTGGGGGCCATGGATGCCGTCGGAATCGATATCGCGTGCCTGTTCCACATATTCCATCCGGACGGCACGACGGGCAACGATCTGACCGCGCAATTCGTCGCCCGGAACCCGGACCGCTTCGTGGGCTTCGCCTACGTGTCCCCTACCATGCCCGACCTCATGGTCCCCGAACTGGAAAGGGCGATCGACAAGCTGGGGTTTCCGGCCATCAAGCTCTACCCGCCCTATACGCCCTGGCCCTTCAACGAGGAACCATGGCATCCGATCTATGAATTCGCCCAGGACCGGGGCCTGGCCATCATCTTCCATACGGACCATTTCATCAACAGCCGTCCCCGTTACTTCGAAGACCTCGCGCCGGCCTACCCACGGGTGAATTTCGTTTCCGCGCACTGCGGCAACGTGCCTGAAGCACGCGCGGAAGCCATCGCCGCCGCGCAGAAATTCCCGAATGTCTACCTGGAGACCTGTTCGACCTACCGGACGCCCGGCGTGATCGAAGAGCTGGTGGAAAAGGGCGGGGCGGACCGCGTGCTGTACGGATCGGACATGCCCCTGATGGATCCGAGGCCGCAGATAGGAAAGATCATCACCGCCCGGATCTCAAACGAGGCGAAACGCATGGCGCTGGGCGAGAACGCGGCCCGGCTGCTGGGCATATAGGCCATCCGACTATCCTTCTGATTCTGACCGAACACCCTCGACCTGGAGGTTTGCGTGATTCTCGGCCAAGCTGAACTGCACAACGTACACGAATTGTTGGACGATCCCGGAGGACAGGGCAGCATCTGTTGCCGCGTACCGAACGACCTGCGCGTGACGTTAAACGAATCGGCGAAGAACAACGCGCTGCAGGCAACGGGGTGCGAAATCCGGTTCAACCTGGAGGGGCCACGGGCAGTCATCACGCTCCAGAGCCCTGAAGGTCCGACGCTTGCGGAAGTATACCAGGGCGATTTCTTCAGCGCCCTGCATATCGTCGACGCAACGCCGACGCGGATTGTCGTGGAACGTCCGGAGTCCGAGCCGGAGATGCGACAGGTTACTCCGTCCAACGCGCGCTTCGACACCGGCCTTACCCGCGTAGTCCTGCCGTGGCGGCCCGCCGTCCGGCTGATCTCCATCGAGGGCGAGACATCGCTGCCGGGATCTCAACAGTCGCCGGACACCCGCTACCTCGCCTACGGTTCGTCGATCACCCACGGCAGCACGGCCGTGCGGCCCACGGGCACGTACCCCGCCCGTACCGCCGAACTGCTCGGCACCGACCTGTTCAACCTGGGCTTCGGCGGAGGCGCCCACATGGAAGCGGGCATGGCGGATTACATCGCCGGGCGAGAGGATTGGCACGTCGCGACGCTGGAAATGGGCATCAATGTCGTCCAATCATTCAGTGTGGATGAGTTTCACCGTCGTGTCGAGTACTTCGTAACGACCATTGCGGACGCCCATCCCGACGACTGGATCTTCTGCATTGACATCTTCCCGTGCCGCTATGATTTTACGGGCGTCGAAAAGTGCGAGACTTTCCGGTCCATCGTGGCGGAGCGGGTCCGGCAACTGGACCGACCGAAGCTGGTGCACGTTCCTGGAGACGCCATGCTTCGGTCAATCAACGGTCTTACGGTGGATCTCGTGCACCCGGCCCCCGGTGGGTTCGAGGAGATGGCGCGGAACCTGTCGGACATCATCAGTACACATCGGAAATAGTCGGTAACTGCGTGTAACCGGCAGCGATCCTTTCATCATCCAGTATACCAAAGGGGAAACAAATGGAAACCATCCGGGTAGGCGTGGTCGGCGCAGGCACCAATACCGTCGCCATGCATATACCGAAACTCCAGGCCATCGAAGGGGTGGAGATCGTCAGCGTCTGCAACCGCAGCCGCGCGTCCTCGGAACGCGTGGCCGCGCAGTTCGGCATACCGACCGTCTACGAGACATGGACCGAACTGATCGAGGCCGACGATACCGATGCCATCGTCGTCGGCACCTGGCCCTACCTCCACTGCGCCACCACCCTGGCGGCCCTGGCAAACGGCAAGCACATCCTGTGCGAGGCGCGCATGGCCATGAACCTCGAAGAGGCCCAGCTCATGCACGACGCTTCGCAGAGCAACCCGGACCTCGTCGCCCAAATCGTGCCTTCACCCATGACGCTCTGGGCCGACAAGACCATTCAGCGCCTGATCGCGGAAGGCTACGCGGGCGACTTGCTCAGCGTGGAACTTCGCTCCTCCGGCAGCGACTTCATCGACCGCGACGGGCCCATGCACTGGCGGCAGAACGTCGATTTCAGCGGAATGAACATCATGACCATGGGCATCTGGTACGAGGCCATGCGACGCTGGGTAGGGGATCCACTGTCGGTGTACGCCCAGGGAAAGACCTTCACGAAGATGCGGCGCGATGCCGATACGGGTGTGATGCGCGCCGTAAAGGTGCCGGAGCATATAGACATCGTGATGGACCTGATTTGCGGCGCGTCGGCCTATGTCAAGATTTCAACGGTCCAGGGACTCGCCGACGAAAGCGAAGCCACGATCTATGGCAGCGAAGGAACGATCCGGATGGGCGAAGGGAAAATCTACGGGGCGCAACGTGGAGACGACACCCTGGCCGAGATTGAAATACGTCCCGAAGACCACGCGGAATGGCGGGTGGAAGAGGAATTCGTCAATGCCATCCGCGGTCTCGAAAAGGTTTCCCACACGCCTTTCGACATAGGCGTCAAGTACATGGAATTCACCGAGGCGGTGACCCGCAGCATGGCGGAGGGCAAGGCCATAGCCCTGCCGCTCTAGGCGGGCAATGACCCGCGCACCGGGGAAACTGCACGCGCAATTTTCAATTTGAAACTGAATTGCGGCTTACATGACCTGGCAAGTGGGGTTACGGTGAGGTGACAAGGTCTACGTAGGCCAGGACCGCGTCGATCAAATCCTGCGGGGCCGATTCGTTCACGACGGTGAAATCCGCCATGGCGATGGGACCGCCCTTCTCGATGTTCTCGATCTCGGCGTGGTCCCGCATCCGCGCCTCGTTCGCCGTGAGGGGACGCATGAGGTAATGCGGGTCGGTCCGCGCGTCGTGCACGCGGTTTTCCAGGCGGGCGTAACGGGTCTTCGGAGAGGAGGCGACGGCCACCACGTGGACCCGGTCGCCGTAGGCTTCTTTCAGGATCTTGTGCTCCGACCAGGAATAGAGTCCGTCGATCACCACGTGACCTTGTTTCAGGCCTTCTTCGATGGCGGGCAGCGAAAGCGTCGCGAATGCGCCCATCCCGTGGCCGCGCCGTAAGCGTTCCCGCATCTCCTTTTCGTTCTCCGGATTCACTTCACGGCCTTCTTCCCTGAGCCGGTCGATCGTTACCTGGCCGAAACGGATATGGCGCCAGCCCCGGTCTACCAGGCATTCGGCGGCCGTCGACTTGCCCGATCCGGTCATGCCTACAATGGCGACGATGAAGTGCATTTCGAGTCCGGCCGTTTTCAGTGTAGGAGTCGGAAGCCGAGGGGTCCCGGGGATCGATCCTCCTCCCCGGTCCATGATAAAAACCGGGCTGAATATACAGTTTTCTCGAGGCCCTGTCAAAGTGGATGTGCGCGGGGTATATTGTCCTTGACGATGTACCCGCTGCCGGTTTGTATTAAGACGCTTCTCTTCTTCTGAAACACCGAAATCCCTGCGCATGGCGGCAACGGAGGCATAGCATGGCTGAACAAGTACCGGAGCGCGTCGGAAGTCGATTCCAGCTCGAGACCGAACTGTCTCGGGATCTCGGTCTGGTCGCGGCCACGACGATCATCGTCGGCGGCATCATCGGATCTGGGATATTCGCCGCGCCTGCGGGCATCGCGGCCGTGCTGGGATCACCGTCGCTGTTCCTCCTCGTCTGGGTGATCGGCGGGCTGCTCTGCTTCTCAGGCGCCCTGTGTTTCGCTGAACTGGGCGCAATGATGCCCCGCACGGGCGGGATCATCGTGTACCTGCGCGAGTCCTACCCGCCTTTCGTACCCTTCCTTTACGGTTGGACGGAGACCGCCGTGATCTGTCCCGGCGCCCTGGCCGCCGTCTCCATGATCTGCACTTCGTACGTCGGTTATTTCATCCCGGAAATCTCGCTGGAGAACGTCCTTATTCAGGCCGGACCGCTCATGGTATCGACGCAGCACCTGGCCATTTTCGCCGTCCTGGGGCTGCTGTGCGCCGTTAACTACGCAGGCGTGCGTTTCGGCGGCATCATTTCCAACCTTTCCACCTTCGCCAAGGTCGCGGCACTACTCGCACTGGTGTGCCTGGCCCTGATTGTCGGCGGATCCGCGGAGAATTTCTCCACGCCGTCGGCCACAGGCAGGGAAATGAGCCTGTTCGGCGCGCTGGGCACGGCCATGGTCGGCATCCTGTTCTCGTATAACGGCTGGTACAATACGAACAATGTCGCGGGCGAGGTGAAGGATCCGCGGCGGGTACTGCCCCTGGCCATCATCATCGGCCTGAGCCTGTGCATGCTGGTCTACCTGGCGGTCAACTGGGCGTACCTGTACGTCATGAATATCGACGAGATCGCCGGGTCGAACCAGATTGCGGCCGAGGTTGCGGAAAGGTTGATCGGTCCGGTGGGCGGGTCGCTCACCTCGCTTGCGGTCATCGTGGCCACCTTCGGAACGCTCAATGCCAACATCATCTACATGCCGCGTATCACCTACGGCATGGCCCGCGAGCGCCTGTTCTTCAGCTGGCTCACTCGCGTGCATCCCAGGTTCCGCACACCATCGAGAACGATTACGACGCTGACCGTCCTGGGGATGATCTGGAGCCTCGTCGGGAACTTCATGGAAATCATCATGGCCGTGATGTACGTGCTGTTCGTGTTCTACGTGCTGACCGTTATCGCCGTGTTCATCCTGCGCCGCAAGTATCCCGACGAGCCGCGGCCGTTCAAGGTGTGGGGCTATCCCGTCACGCCGCTGTTCTTTATCGTCGTTTCCCTCGGATACATCGCATCGACGGTTCTTTTCAGTTTCAGCGAAGCGCTTCCGGGGATCATCGTGCTGCTCCTCGGAGCGCCCGTTTACCTGCTCTGGTTCCGCAGGCAGGTGATTCATGAATAGCCATCAGATTCAGGAGTGGAGGAGTTTCAGATGCCCAGTATGAACGGCGGCGAAGCACTGGTCAGGTCGCTGCATTTACATGGTGTGGAAGTCGTATTCGGTCTGCCGGGCGCCGGTCAGTATGAAGCCATCGACGCGATCTACCGGCAGGAAGGCATGCGGTACATCACGACACGCAACGAACAGGCGATCAGCTACATGGCCGACGGATACGCCCGCGTGAGCGGCAAGCCAGGCGTGGGCATCGCGGTCGAAGGGCCCGGTTTCTTCAACACGACGGCCGGACTGGCCACCGCCTTCGCCCAATCGTCCCCCGTGCTGCTCATCACGGGAGACCATCACGGCGTGTCCGTACCCGGCCGGCCCAGGCATGACAGCCTGGACGAGTACGGGGCCTATTCGAAATGGGCGGGACGGGCCGAAACCCCTGCAGACATCCCCGGCCTGGTTCGGGAAGCATTCAGGCACCTGAACACGCCGCGTAAGCGCCCGGTCATCCTCGAGATAGGCCCCGATGTATTCCGGGCCGAAGCGTCGGTGGATTTACTGGAAGCCGAGACCCGTTCACCCGCGGCGGGCGATACGGGACAACTGGATCGCGCGGCCAGGCTGCTTGCGGAGTCGAAACGGCCGATGATCTGGGTCGGCGCCGGAGCGTCCGATGGCGCGCCGCTGGTCAGGAAGATCGCGGAACACCTGGGCAGTCCGGTCGTCAGCAGCCGCAGCGGCAAGGGCATCCTTTCGGCGCGGCATCCCCTTTCGCTGGGAATGTTCGAGGCGCGCTTCAAGCCGCTCAAAGACCGCGTGGACGAATGCGACGTGATCCTGGCCGTGGGCACGGCGACCGACATGAGCGGGCGCCTGGATGCGCAGTCGGTGATCCGGATCGATGACGATCCCGACGAAATCGGCCTGGACGGTGCCCAAACGCTCGGCATCCAGGGCGACGCCGCGATGAGTCTTGAGGTCCTGTACCATAGGCTTTCGGGCCTGTGCGATCCCAGGGCCAACGTCACCGAGGACATCCAGGCGGTCAATACCCACCGGTTCGGTCCCGGGGAACAGCTCCAGCCCCAGGGCGCTTTTATGGACGCCATGCGGGCGGCCATCCCGGACGACGGGATCCTCGTGGGCGGGATGAACCAGATGGGGTATTACAGCCGGAATTACTACCACGCCTATTCGCCCCGTGGATACCAGACTTCCTCGCATCACGGCACGCTGGGCAGCGTGTTTCCCGTGGGTATCGGTCTCAAGATCGGGCGGCCCGACCGCGCGGTCGTCGTAGTTTCCGGCGACGGGGGCATCCTCTACAACCTCCAGGAACTCGCCACGGCCGTGAAGTACGGCGTAAACGTCGTGACCGTCGTGTTCAACGACAACGCCTACGGCAACGTATGGCGGGCCCAGGTGGAGGAATTCGGTGGCCATGTCATCGGCACCGAACTCCACAATCCCGATTTCGTCAAGCTGGCCGAAGCCTATGGGGCAAGGGGCGTGCTCGCGGAGGACGCCGCGCAGTTGGAAGCGGCAGTCCGCGAAGCCGTATCGGCGGACGCCCCCACGGTGATCGAGGTGCCGGTCGGCCCCTGGGAGAGAAGGTACTAGCCGGGGAGGCCGTGTACGTCGGGAATAACCGGATCAGGACCGGGAGATCGGAAATAGCCGGATCAGGACCGGGAGATCGGCGGAAGCATCTGCCGTACCGCCGGGCGCTGCAATAGGCCGGACGGGAGGGGCAGGCGGCCTGATCCAGCTCGCGGAGTTAACCCCGGACAACTTCGAGCGCCCCCTCAGACGGGACACTTCCAATTCAGGTCGCAACCCGCTTTTTCCAGGATGCGAACGCCTTCATTCCAGAACTGGTCTATGTTGCCTACGCCATGCGAGTCGTCACCGGGCACCACGGCGATACCCATTTTCAGGGCCTGCTCGAGTACCGGTCCGGAGATGTAGGGCTCGGACTGGCCTTTTTTAAGCGCGGCCAGGTTGAAGTCCATGATTGACCCGAGATCCCGGATCGCTTCCAGGTTGCGTACGACCCGGTCCCACACGTAGGGCTTGACCAGGCGCGTCCTGTACTCGGGGTCGAAGATGCGGACCAGGTCGAAGTGGCCTATAACCTCGGGCGAGAGTGTCGCGATCACTTCGTACTGCCGGTCGAAATAGGCACAGTACAACTCGTTCACGCCCCCCGCAGCTTCGGCGGCGGTCCGGTACCATTCCGGCGAACCATCGAACAACTCGTCGTTGACATGATGGACGGAGCCCACGATGTAGTCGGGCTCGAACTTATTCCTCGCCTCGGGCACCCAGTGCTCGTACCCGCTGTACGCCTCCGTTTCGAAAGCCACCAGGATCCTGATTTCCGAAGCGTACTTGTCCCGGAGACTGCGGCAGGCCGACATGTAGTCGATAAACCTCGCCTGTTGATCGGCGGCGTTCAACCCGGCGGCAAGCTCATCGGGATAGCTTTGTTCATCCCGCTCCGGCGGCATGTGTTCGGTAATGCCCACCCAGGTGTATCCGTGGGCAATGTAAGCCCGGATGATGGCCTCCAGCGAGTCTTCGGCGTGACAGCAGAACTGCCCGCTGTGGCCGCCGTGGACCGAGACGCGTTCAGGAGATGCCGCCATGCCCGTCCTTTCTTCGATATGAACGTTGATCAATACAGTGGCCGGCATCCGGGTTGCGTGGGCAAACTACGCGATTCCCGCGGAGGTCCATGCCCGGTGCATGGCTTCCGAAGTCACCCTCAGGGCATCCTGCGAGGGCAGGGCGTTCACCCGCGCGCTGAATGGTTCCGCCGTGACCGGTCCATCATATGCCATGTCGCGCAGCACCCCGAGGAACCGGGATATGTCGAGGACGCCGGTCTCGCCGGGCAGGCACCGTTCGTGGTCGATCTGCTCGTCGATGGGGATCCCGGCCGGCGCGTCGTTGACGTGTATGTTGACCACGTCGCGATTGCCCAGTTTCGCCAGGTCATCCCAGGTCCCGTGAGACGTATACCAGTGCCACAGGTCCAGCAGAAGCCCCACGTTCGGCCCCAGGTCCCGGCATAGCTCCAACATGCCGTCCATGGTGCATATGAACGCGTGCTTCCTGTTCCTGCGCAGCGTTGCCGGACCGATGAACTCCAGCCCGAACCGGCAATCGTGCTCCCCGAGGATCTCGGCCACGGGTTTCATCCGTTCGACATGGAAGGCGTAGTTCGAGTCGAAATCCCGTTCATCCGAATACGGCATCACCACGGTGGTCGTCCGCAACGCGCCGATCTCCCGCGCCATGGAGGCGTACGTCCGCAGCGCGGACAGTTCTTCCGTCCACTTGCTCCGCGCGCCGTGCCATTCGATCGGCAATCCCCAGTTCCCGGGCCGCTGGCCGGTCCCGTCAAAGCGTTCCTTTACCTCATCGAGCGAGGAACGCCGGACCAGTTCGGCCACAGCCGGCATGTCCAGATCGACGCCGTCGAAGCCGTACCGTACCGCCATTTCCTGCGCTTCGGGAAGGGAAGCGCGTATGCCGATCATGGCTGGATTCAGGTTCTTGAACATAAGAAAACCCGCACGAGGCGGGACTGGTTACGGGGTAAAGGGTGTGGTCTGGAGGCGTACTCCCTGTCGCGGTCTCGCGTTCGAGGCTGCCCGCACCGGGTCTCATCCGGTCTTGACGCGCTGAAATCGCTTCTTGCCGGCTCTCAGTAGCAGGACGCCTTCTTCGTCGAGATCACCTGTCCCGAGCATACGGTCGATGGCTGCCACCCGCTCGCCGTTGACGGAAGCGCCGCCCTGCTCGATCAGTCTGCGCACTTCACTCTTGCTCCTGCCCAACTCGGCTTCCACGAACAGATCGACCACGTTGATGCCGGCTTCCAGCCGTCCCCGTCCGATCTCCACGGTGGGGACATCCTCTCCCCCTGCCTGCGCGCCGCCGAATACGCTCCGTGCGCCGCGCTCCGCCTGGACCGCCGCTTCCTCGCCGTGGGTGGTCTTCGTCGCCTCGAAGGCCAGGACGGACTTGGCATGGCGGATCTTCTCGCCCTTCAGGCCGCCGAGTTCCCGCACCTGATCCATGGGCAGGAAGGTAAAATGGCCCAGGAGTCCTTCCACGTCCCGGTCGTCCACGTTGATCCAGAACTGGTAGAAGTCGTAGGGCGAGGTCATCCCGGGATCGAGCCAGACGGCGCCTTCGGCCGTCTTCCCCATCTTCTTGCCGTCCGAAAGGGTCAGCAGGGGCGTGGTAACCGCCTGGGCAGCTTCCCGCTCCTTGCGCCGGATCAGGTCCACGCCGGCCACGATGTTCCCCCACTGGTCGTCGCCGCCGAACTGCATCGTGCAGCCGTACTCGCGGAACAGCATGAGGAAGTCGTAGGCCTGGAGGATCTGGTAGTTGAATTCCAGGAAGGTCAGGCCCGTTTCCATACGGGTCTTGTAGGCTTCGGCCGTCAGCATGCGGTTCACGCTGAAATGCTCGCCGATCTCCCGCAGAAACGTGATGTAGTTCAATTGGCGCAGCCATTCGGCGTTATTCACCATCAACGCCCGGCCGCCGTCAAAGTCAAGGTAACTGCTCAGTTGCTTCTTGATCCGGGTGATGTTCTGATCGATGGCGCCGGTCGTGAGTTGAGGACGGAGGGCGTCCTTGCCGCTCGGATCGGGAATCATCGCCGTACCGCCGCCCACGAGGGCGATGGGTCTGTGTCCACCGCGCTGCACGTGGGCCAGCATCATGATCTGTACCAGATTGCCGATGTGCAGGCTTTTCCCCGTAGGATCGAAACCGATATAGCAGGTGACGGGTCCTTCGTCGAAAGCCTCGGCCACGGCCTCTTCGTTCGTGACCTGCGAGACGAATCCCCGTTCTTTCAATACCTCGAATGCGCTGGGCATGCTGGGTTCTTCCGGATTACAGGGAAACGGACCGTCCCGTCCTCGATGATTCGTAGATGGCGAGGATCAGCGCGAGAGACTTCTTGGCCTCCTCGCCCGTTATGCGGGGCGTACCGCCATCGCGGACCGGTCCGATCATGTCCTCGATCACGTTCGCGGGGCCGTCGTAGGGGAAGGGATCCTCCATGGATTCGTCCGGTATGTGCCAGGTGGCCAGCCTGTTGCCGGCAGTGATGACCAATCCATCGGTGCCATGCAGTTCCACGCCGGCCGGGATGGTAACCGGACAGGTCGTCGTCCCGAGGATGGTTCCGACGGCCCCGCTCTTAAAGCGGATCATGGCCATGCCGAGGTCCTCGGACTCGATGTCGTGATTGAACACCCCGATCTGTCCCTGTACGCTTTCGACCGGTCCCATGTACCAGACCAGCAGATCGATCTGATGGACGGACTGGTTGATCAGCGAGCCGCCGCCGTCCAGTTTCCAGGTCCCGTGCCAGCCCTTGTAGTAATCGTCGTTCCGGAACCACTTGAGCCGGACCTCGCCCAGGATCATTCTGCCGAGACGGCCCTCGTCCACGGCCTGCTTGACCCGGACGTTATCGGCCATGTACCGCGCTTCGAAGTCTATGGAGAGGATTACGCCGGCGTCCCGGCAGGCCTCGATCATGCGGTCCGCACGTTCCAGGTTCACATCGATCGGCTTCGTGGTGATCACGTGCTTGCCGGCCTGCGCGGCCTCCAAGGCGAAATCGGCGTGCGTACCGCTCGGGGTCATGACGTTGATGACGTCGATGTCGTCGCGATCGAGCAGACGCCTGTAGTCTTCGTACCAGTCGACGCCATAGTCTGAAGCCGCCTTCCGTCCTCGTTCTTCGTCCAGTTCGGCCACCGCCACGAGCCTGGCGCCGTCCGTCTCATGAATGCAACGGGCGCGCACGTTGCCCATACCAAGTCCAATCACGCCGAACCCGACGGTATCGGTGCTCAAGTAGATCTCCTCATCATTTTATTGGGAATTTCAGGTTCGATTCGGAACGGAATCAGGCCCACCGGACCGACGTGCGATGCAACTCCATTCATTCTTCGAACCGGCCCGAACCTACGGTCAGAAACTCGCCCGCCAGCAATTCGCGAAGGATTTCAACCTTGTCTCCCGTGCGCCGGTGCAGGTCCGACAGGACCTCCTCCCCGGCAAGCTCGTCGACGCAGCCGACGTGCTCCACGTATTCTGCTACGAGATCCTCGTTCCATTCTCCATCGATATTGGCGGTAACATAGACCGAAAAGGTTTTGATCGGCATGGGATACTCGTCCGGGATCATCACCTGAACGTCACGAATCACTTCATTCACCCGAATCGACTGAACGCTTTTGTCCTTCAACTCACTAATCATATCGTTGAGATCGGTGAATGTAAGCTTCATGGGAAGGCTCCTCTCCGGCCACGGGCCGTATACCTGCAGATCGGTATGACAGCACTAGAATGAAGGTCGCTACGCGGGCGGTCCCGCTCAACCAATTGCGGCCCGAAAATTCGGGAATTCCTTTCGTGGCGTTTATCTGTTCTAAGGCTACGCGGAGGGTGCGGGGATGTCAAGCGGTTTTTGGCCGGAATACGCATGGATTTCCACGGCCCCGCACACCCCCCGGACTGCCTCCCCGATCCATTCGCGAAACGATGAATTGCGACGAGTCCGTCCTTGACACGGCCGCCGGGGTTTCCTACTTTGGCTACGATTGAATACCGGAGCATGTGACGTAAGTTAGCGCCCGCTCAATAACTGTTTTAGACCATCCGAGGGCACGTAGCGGAAGGGAGAACTCCATGCTGGATGAAATCCTCGCCCAGGAATATCCAAAGACAGAAAAGCTTAAGAACGGCGCGAAGGTTACGATCCGCCCGCTGGAGTCGGACGACGTGGAAGCGCTCTATGTGTTTTTTCAGTCGATTCCGCGCAAGGATCGGATCTTCCTGAAGGACGATATACGGGACAAAAGCATCATCGAGGGCTGGTGCAACAATATCGACTGGGACATTGTCATACCGATCGTGGCGATCGTGGACGGCGAAATCGTTGCCGAGGTATCGCTGCATCGCGAGCGCCGCGGCTGGAAGAGCCATATCGGGAAACTGCGCCTGGTCGTTCACCCCGAATACCGCCGCCAGGGCCTGGCGGTCGAGATGGTAAACGAGGTGATCTCCGTCGCCCTTCACACCGGTTCCATCGAGCAGCTCAATGCCGAATGCATGGTGGATGCCCAGCGTGGCGCGATCCTGTTGCTGCAACTGGTCGGTTTCGTGCAGCGCGCCCTTCTGCCCGACCAGGTCCGCGACATCGAGGGCAGCCTGCACGACCTGGCCCTGCTGTCCTATACCCTCCGCGATCAGGAAGACTTCCCGGCGCTCGACTAGCGCTCTTCCGGCTCTGGACCGGCGCCGGCCGATTCTTGTATAACTCAGAACAGACTCAACTGCCGTTCGAAATCGGGAACTACCGTGTCCAGTCCGAGCAGCCGCTTCATCCGGTTGCAGTCGGTGGGCGAATGTCCCGAATAGTAGTTGTTGAAAAACCCGTAGAGCGTGTCCACCCTGGGAAGGATGTCCCGCTTCAGCCGCTCGGCCCACTTGATGAGCTCCTGGGTGCGGTCGACGACGGATTCCCTGTAGTGGCGGATACGCGGGTCCTCCGTGTCCCCCATCTAGCGGATGTAGGTGAAGTCGGCGGTGATCTCGGGTACGATCGGCATGACTTTGGGATAGTCCTGCATGGTCCACGCCATGCCGTGCGCTCTGAGTAGATCGAATACCTCAGCCTTGACCCAGGATGGGTTCCGGAATTCGAAGGCGAACCGGAAGTCCCTGGCAGACAACAGTCCAAGAAACGTCTCCACGCGGTTGAAGGTTTGCGGATTACACTGAAAAGCAGGTGGGAGCTGAACCAGCAGGCAACCCAGGCGGTCGCCCAGGTGCGCCATGCTGTCCAGGAAGGAATCAAGGAGTTCCTCCGTTTCCACCAGCCCCCGTTCGTGGGTGATCGCGCCCGGCATCTTGGCCGTGAAATGGAAGCCAGCCGGTGTGCGGTCACGCCAGCCGGCAACCACTTCCGGTTTGGGGATGAAATGGAATGTGCTGTCTATTTCGAGGGCGTCGAAAACACGGGCATAGTACCGCAGGAGGTCTTTGCGGTCGGCGTCTCGGGCGTAGAAGGTACCGGACCAGTCCCGGTAGGTCCATCCCATCGTGCCGATATGCAGGGAACCGGGTTTCAGGGGCATTTCCGCTCCATGCGGCCCAGCCGGATCCGTTACAGGGTCAGACTCCGACCCGGTCGGTGTCGAAAGTCTCCAGGTTGCGCGTGATGTCCCGGATGAACCGGGCGGCGTTGAGACCGTCGATGAAGCGGTGGTCGAAGGACAGGCTCAGGAACATCATGGAACGGATGGCCAGGGAGTCATCCGCCTGCACGACAACCTGCTTCTTGACGCTCCCCGTTGCGAGGATGCCCGCCTCGGGCTGGTTGATGATCGGCGTGCCGAAAAGGGTGTCCCACATGCCCGGGTTCGTCAGGGTAAACGTACTGCCCTTCAGATCGTCCGGAGACAACTTGCGGTCATGGGCCCGCTTGGCCAGGTCGTGCGCCGCCTGGGAAATCTCCGAGAAGTCCATCTCGTCCGCGTGGCGGATTACCGGCACCACGACCCCCTTTTCCAGCCCGACCGCCAGCCCCAGGTTAACGTGCTTCCACTGGAGGACGCGGTCATCGTCCATGGTGGCGTTCAGCATGGGGTTGGCGCGTAACGCGTCGACGATGGCGGTGATGAAGAAGGGAGTCAGCGTCAGCTTGATGCCGGTTTTCTGCTGGAACCGTTCCCTGGCTTCTTCGCGGTAACGGACGACGTGCGTCATGTCGACTTCCGAGACGGAGGTCACGTGGGGGGACACCTGCTTGCTGAGGACCATGTGCTTTGCGATGGCCTTGCGCAGGGTGTCCATATTCACGACGCGGGCTTCTTCGGTGCCGGCCGGCCGGGAAACGGATACGAATTCGGTATCCTCGTCCTGCTCCGCCGCCGGTTCGGGAATCCGGGACGCGCGCCGTTCCAGGTAGGTAAGCAGATCGTCCCGGGTTACCCGGCCGCCCTTGCCGGTACCTTCCAGGGATTCCAGCGCAGCCATGTCGATGCGCTCTTCCCGGGCGATGCGCAATACAAGGGGGGAGTAGAACCGTTCGGCACGTCTCCGCCTCAGCGGATCCCCGTCTACGGCCTCCGCGGCGGCCGGCGTCAGTTCATCCGCATCGATCGTCTCCGGCGCATCCACGGAACCGTCCGGCTGCTCCTCGGTGTCGGCCGCGCTCGAATCGGCGTCTTCTTCGTCCCCGGTGTCGATGACGCCGATGATTTCCCCGATGGCCACCGTCGTCCCTTCGTCCACGCGAATCTCGCTCAACACGCCGCCCGCGATGGCGGGTATGTCCGTATCGATCTTGTCGGTGGTGATCTCCACCACGGACTCGTCGCGCTCGATCGGATCGCCCACCTTCTTCAACCAGCGGATGACCGTTCCTTCTTCGACGCTTTCGCCGAGCCTCGGCATGGTGATGTTCACGTTGCGCATCCTCTTGGTGCTTTACGATCGACAGGCAATCAGTAGGCCAGGAGATCCCGTAGGGCCGCGGTTACTTTCTCCGTGTTCGGCAGGAAATAGTGCTCCAGCGGCGGACTGAAGGGTACGGGCGTGTCGATGGCCGCCAGCCTGCGGACGGGCGCGTCGAGATGCTCGAAGGCCTCTTCGGCCACGACGGCGGCGATTTCACCGCCGAAACCGCCGGTCAGCGTGTCCTCATGTACGATCAGTAGCCGGTTGGTCTTCCGAACGGACTCGAGGATAGCCTGCTTGTCATACGGCAGCAGGGACCGCAGGTCGATCACCTCAGTCTCTATCCCCTCGCCGGCCAGAGTCTCGGCGGCGTCCAGGCTGTGAAAGACCATCTTGCCGTAGGTGACGATCGTCGCATCGATGCCCTCCCGCCGGATCGCCGCCTCACCGATGGGTACGGTGTAATCGTCTTCAGGGATCTCTTCCCGGATCCGGGGAAAACGGTACAGGCCCTTGTGTTCAAAATACAGCACCGGGTTGTTGTCCCGGATTGAAGACTTGAGCAGGCCCTTCGCGTCGTAAGTCGTTGCCGGCGCCACGACCTTGAGTCCGGGGACCTTGCAGAACCAGGCCTCGGGATTCTGGGAGTGGAAGGGGCCGGCGTTGCCGATGGCGCCGGAAGGGCACCGCACCACGAGGGGCACGGCGGCGCCCCAGCGGTAGTGCGCCTTGGCCGCGTTGTTGACCAGTTGATTGAACCCGCAGGTAATGAAATCGGCGAACTGCATTTCGGCCACCGGCCGCATGCCCATGATCGCCGCGCCCATGGCCGCGCCGATGATGACCGATTCCGCCACGGGCGCGTCGATCACCCGGTCCTCCCCGAAATCGTCCAGGAATCCCTTCGTGATCTTGAACGCCCCGCCGTAGACGCCGATGTCCTCGCCAAGGCAGAACACGCTCTCATCCCGTTCCATCTCTTCTCGGAGTCCGGCCGATATGGCTTCCAGGTAGGTTACGGGCTGCATGGGCAGGTTCCGGTTGGGGACGTCAGTCCGCGTAGACCCCGTCGAGCGCTTCTTCGGGTTCGGGAAGGGGGCTCTGTTCCGCGTAATCGACCGCGTCATCGACGATGCCCTTGACTTCTTCCTTGATCCCGTCGAGCTCCTCGCGGGTAAAGTACTGCCGTTCCAGCAGGAGGTTCTCAGTCTTCGTGACCGGATCGTTGTTCCAACCGTCCTCTATGATATCCTTGGGAACGTAAAAAGCGTCGTCGTGCTGGGCGTGTCCCAGCAACCGGGTACAACGGGCCTCGATGAGCGTCGGACCGCCGCCATCCCGGGCGAGCTCCACGGCGGTCCGCGTCGCCTTGTACACGGCGCGCACGTCCGTGCCGTCCACCAGAGAACCCGCGATGCCGTAACCCTGCGCGCGGTCCACGATGTTTTCGCAGGCGTACTCGTACCGGGTCGGGGTGGAGTAGGCGAACTTGTTGTTCTCCACGATCAGCACCATGGGCAGCCTGTGTACCGCCGCGAAGTTGAGTCCTTCGTGAAAGTCGCCGATACTCGAGCCGCCCTCGCCGATGTAGGTGAGGGAGACCGCGCCGTCGCCGCGGATCTTGCTGGCCAGCGCGACGCCCGCGGCCACGGGGATGTTCGCGCCGAGGTGACTGATCATCCCGACGATGTGGTGATCCCAGTTCCCGCAGTGCATGTTGCCGTCTTTACCCGCCGTCGGTCCATTGGCCCGGCCGAGGTACTGGCACATCATGTCCCGGGCGGTATGGCCTCGAAGAAAATGAGCGCCGATCACCCGGTGCATGGGGACCAGGACGTCCGCATCGCCCAGTGCGTGGGCGCTGCCCGCGGCAATCGCCTCGTGGCCCGCGCCCGCGTACGCCGCGCCCACGAGCCGGCCCTGCCGGAAGAGCCGGTAAATGCGCTCCTCGAATTCCCGCTGCAGGCGCATGGTAAGATACAGTATTCGATAGTCGTTCCGACCGAGGCCGAGATCGTCGAGGCCGGACTCGTTAAGGTCGGGGTCGGACAGGGCGGGGGCGGTCTCAACGTTCATGGCGCCTCCTGGGTGGGAAATGGCGTATTTTGTTCATATTCTCTGTTTCAATTCAGGCAGGCTCATCTCTTCAAAAACCATACCGAAGACGTCGCCCAGGTTTCGGAGGAGGCTGTTTTCGACATCCTCCATCGGAACCGGCCGGCCGAGAATCCGCTCCATCGAGCTGACCTCGCGGTCGGCAATGCCGCAAGGGACGATCCCTTCGTACAGGGACAGATCGGGATGGACGTTCACGGAAAACCCGTGCATGGCAATCCACCAGCTGACCCGAATGCCCAGGGCTGCGACTTTACTGTTTTCTACCCAGACTCCGGTAATTCCCTCCAGGCGGCGGGCCGCAATGCCGAAATCTCCCAGCAGTCCAATGATCACGCTTTCGAGATCGCGCAGGAACCGGTAGACGTCCCGGTACCACGCCGCGATATCGAAGATGGTGTAGCCCACCAGTTGGCCGGGACCGTGGCAGGTAATGTCTCCTCCGCGGTCCGTTTCGTAGACCTGGATGCCGCGGGCCTGGAGCGATTCTTCCCCGTAGAGCAGGTGATCGCCTGCCCTCAGCCTACGTCCGATCGTGTACGTGGGGGGATGTTCGAGAATCAGGAGCACGTTGTCGATCAGGCCGGAACGACGCGCCGCGAGCAGTTGTCGCTGAAGAGAAAGCGCCACGCCGTAATCCATCGTGCCGGCCCGAACAACCCAGCAAGGCAGCACCTGCCCTCCTCATACACGGCGACCTCGTATACCACAGGCCATATACCCCGCGTAAGCTATGGTTTCGCGGGCTGTCGTGTCAAGGTTTTTCTCCCTCGACAATGGCCCCGTAGAACTCCACCCTGCGGTCCTCCAGGCGGTCGAGTTCATAGGCCTTGGCCACGTTCACGATGTGCTTTTCCCGTGCGCCGGCCAGGTCCACGTCGGCAAAGAGGATCTCCTCGGAGGACCGGTCTCCTTCCGCCAGCGTCCGCCCGGTATAATCGACGATTTTGCTCTGTCCGATGAAGTTGGTGCCCCGTTCTCTTCCGACCCGGTTCACGGCGACGTAATTGATACGATTCTCGAAGGCGCGGGTGTTCACCACGAATTCGGTGTTGCAGTCGGCGCCTACCGGCCAGTTGGTGGGCAGGGCGATCAGCTCCGCGTCGCGCAGCATCATCACCCGGGCGCTTTCGGGAAACGCCGCGTCGTAACAGATATTCAGGCCGATGCGGCCGACTTCCGAATCGTACACGCGGAAGGGGCGGTCACCGGGGGACAGGAACCGGTCGATTCCGAGAAAGGGGAGGTGGATCTTGCGGTAGTGTCCGATCAACCCGTTGGGCGCGATGAGGACCGCCGTATTGTAGATACTCGATCCATCGGCTTCCAACAGGCCGACGATGACGTGGATGTCCAGTTCGCGGCACCGCCGTTCGATGCGTTCGGTGAAAGGACCGGGCACGGGCTGGGCGGACGCCCGGGCTTCGTCCAGATCGGAAAAGCAGTAGCCGGTCAGCGCGCACTCGGGAAACACGGCCAGGTCGGCGCCTTCCCGTGAGGCCGACTGCATCGCGTCGAATACCTTGATCAGGTTCTGTTCGGTCTCGGCGAGTTTCAGATCCATCTGCACGCCGGCGACCCGGATGGTGTCTCGCATATATCCCTTTCTAGCCTTTTCTATACGCTGGCATGGCGCTCAATCCGGTCGAGGAAGGATGGAAAAGCCGGGTCAGGTGGGCTTCGATGACGCCCCGGTTGAGATCGGGGCGCTCCATGCAGGCGACGACCAGTTCATGGTCCACCTGTTCCGTCATTTCGGCGATGGCCTTCATGCGGTCGATGGAATTGATCAGGGCCTGCCGGATGGGGATGCGTTCCGGGAATATGTCGATGCCCATGTAACCGCTGTAGCCATACATCTTCAGCGCGTACATGCCGGCGAAGATTTGTTCCGGCGAAACGATGCCGACCTGCAGGTCCTGGTCGTAATTTCCCAGGGGCTGGCTGTTCCAGTGCGTGTGGGCCAGCCTTCCCTGGCGAAGAATGCGGCTCAGGGCATAGGGAAAATCCTCGAACCCCATGAGGACGTGGCCGAGTTCGGGATTCAAGCCCACGATGGCGTGGCCCTCATCAAGAAGCGCGCGGTTTTCGGGGGCCTGGAGCCGCTCGTCCACGTTCTGGGCCATGAGTATGCCGTCCGTCGTGTTCCGGTAGATGTTATTGCCCCGGGGCTCGTAAGGCTTCGGTTCGATGGCCGTTCGAACCCCCGGCACGGCGTCCAGCGCCTCGGCCAGACCCGATTCGAAGAGGTCCCACATGGCAAAGAAATCGGTCCCGAAATTCAGTTCGTAGCCGTCGCCTCCGGGCCACACGACCATGAAGTCCGTGTCCAGTTCCCGGTTCATCCGCAGCGTCTCGATCACCCGGTCTATGGCGGCGCGGCGCGCTTCGGGCACGGGAGAGGACAGCGAACCGAATTCGAACCGGGCGTCCCAGAAGAGATTGGGAATCACCGTAATCAGTCGCACGCCGGTATCCTTCTCCAGTTGCTGGTAAAGGTGGGCGTTGTCTTCGTTGATCTCGTTGGGATAGTGGGCCTCAATGCCGCACAGCCCGAATTCCGCCAGTTCGCCGGCGATGGCGAGTCGCTCTTCGATGGAATAAGGATCCATGTAGGCTTCGTGAAACCGGATCTGCGACGGCGAGAAGAACCAGACGCCGGCGGTGATCTTCAGTTCCAGCGTATGGCTTCCGAGATGACGCACGAGGTCATCGCCGCTGCGCTTCGTCGCCTGGTCCCGCAAGTCTGCGAACATAGCCGTCTCCTGAGGTTACGCGGTGTTGGTTCAGATGGGTTCTGGTTCGGATGATCAGCGTTTCGATTCGGTAGGTTCCTGTGGAAAATAATAGGAGGCTCTCCAGGTACTGTCAACTGGTATATCCCGTTCAAAAGAGCGCTTGACACCCGATACCAAATCGCCGTATTTACCCCTTCATCCCGTTGATAACAATGGCCTTGCACGGCCCGGAAAGGAACTGCATTTGCGCGTTGTCGTTACCGGCGGTGCGGGATTCCTGGGATCCCATCTATGCGACCGGTTGCTGTCCGACGGCCACCAGGTAGTCGCCGTCGACAATCTGATTACGGGCCGGACCGTGAACATCGCCCATAACATGGACCGCGACGGGTTCTCCTACATCCGGCAGGATGTGTCCGAGTACCTGGACATCGACGGCGACGTGGATTTCATCATGCACTTCGCCAGTCCCGCCAGTCCGGTGGATTTCGAGCGTGTGCCGATCCAGATCCTGAAGGTAGGCGCACTGGGCACGCACAACGCGCTCGGTCTGGCCAGGGCGAAGGGCGCGGGGTTCTTCCTGGCATCCACGTCCGAGGTTTACGGCGACCCGCAGGTCAACCCGCAGCCGGAAAGCTACTGGGGCAACGTCAACCCGATCGGTGTGCGGGGCGTCTACGACGAGGCCAAGCGCTTCGCGGAGGCGCTGACCATGGCCTACCACCGAAAGCACGGCATCGACACGAGGATCGTCAGGATCTTCAACACTTACGGTCCACGGATGAGGCCTGCGGACGGACGGGTCGCGCCTTCTTTCATCACCAAAGCGCTCAGGGGCGAACCGCTGACGATTTTCGGAGAGGGGCGGCAGACCCGCAGTTTCTGCTACTACGAGGATCTCATGGAAGGCATCGTGCGGCTCATGCGTTCCGGCGAGCACGGACCGGTAAACATCGGGAACGAAAACGAAATCACCATACTTGAACTCGCGCGCACCATCCTCCGGCTATGCGATTCAGACAGCGAGATCGTCTTCCGGCCGCTTCCCCAAGACGATCCGCAGCTTAGGCGGCCGGATACGACAAGGGCCCGGGAGATCCTGGACTGGGAAGCCCGCGTGACCCTGGAAGAGGGGATGGGGAAGACCATCGAGTATTTCAGATCCAACGACGCGTCCGGCTGAGCCGGAATACGGGGAAAGGACCCTGGCCGATGACAACGACCGACGCCACGCAACCCGCCACGGAGGAAGGGCCGGGGCAAGTACGCATCGAAGCCTTCCGGGAAGGACGGGAGAAGATCCTGGCCGAAGTGCGCAAGGTGATCACCGGCCAGGAAGAGGTCCTGGAGCAGGTGCTGATCGCCCTGTTCGCGGGAGGCCACTGCCTCGTGACCGGCATGCCAGGGCTCGCAAAGACGCTGCTCATCAAGACCTTCGCGCAGGTATTGGACCTGGAGTTCCGGCGAATCCAGTTCACGCCCGACCTCATGCCAGCAGACATCACCGGAACGGAGATCCTGGAGGAGGACAAGGCCACGGGGCAGCGTCGGATGAACTTCATCAAAGGCCCGATATTCGGCAATATCGTGTTGGCCGATGAAATCAACCGCACACCGCCCAAGACCCAGGCCGCCCTGCTCGAGGCCATGCAGGAACACCGCGTGACCGCGGGCGGCACGACTTTCCAGCTGGATGAACCCTTCTTCGTCCTCGCCACCCAGAATCCCATCGAACTGGAAGGTACCTATCCCCTGCCCGAAGCCCAGCTCGACCGGTTCATGTTCAACATCCACATCGACTATCTGGAGGAAGACGACGAGGTGGCGGTGGCCCGCTCGACGACCTCTGCCGAAACGGCCTCGGTCGACACAGTCCTGTCGGGCAAGGTAGTCGGGGAGTACCAGCGGCTTGTCAGGGAAGTCCTTGTCTCCGAGCAGGTTGCGCGGTACGCCGTACGCCTGGCATCCTCGAGCAGACCCTCCAGCGGGGAAGCGCCGGATTTCGTCGAAAACTGGGTTTCGTGGGGGGCCGGCCTGCGCGCCTCCCAGTACCTGATCCTGGGCGCCAAGGCCAGGGCGCTGCTCGACGGCCGGGGACACGTTTCCTGCGACGACATCCGCTCACTCGCCCATCCGGTCCTGCGCCACCGCATCCTGACGAATTTCTACGCAGAGGCGGAGAAGATAACGCCCGAACACATCGTAGATCGGCTGCTCGGTACCGTTCCGGCGCCGCAGTCCGGCATGTAATCAAGCACTCAAGCGCAACGGCACTGCCATGGCTGAAATCCCGCGGTTTTTGGATCCGAATACCCTTTCCCGCCTGTCCTCGATGGAGATGCGCGCCCGCATCGTGGTCGAAGGATTCGTGTCCGGTCTCCACAAGAGTCCGTACCGGGGTTTCGGCGTTGAGTTCGTGGAATACAGGCAGTATACGCCGGGCGACGACGTCCGGCACGTGGATTGGAAAACCGTGGCGCGGTCGGACCGGTACTACGTCAAGGAGTACGAGGACGAAACCAACCTGCAGTGCGTGGTCTTGCTCGATTGCAGCGCGTCCATGGGTTATCGATCCGGGCAGTCCGGGCGGTCCGGGCGGTCCGGGCGGTCGGGGCAGTCAGGGCAGTCAGGGCAGTCCATGCGGTCCGGAGGATTGAACAAGCTCGAATACGGTTCGTATCTGGCGGCTTCCCTGGCACATCTGATCATGCGGCAGGGAGACGGCGTGGGGCTCGTCACCTTCGACCAGGCCGTCCGGGATTATCTCCCGCCCAGTTCGAAGAACACCCAGCTGCCGGCCATTCACACCATGCTCGATGGACTGCGCGCCTCCGAAGGGACCGATATCGGCAAACCCCTGCATGAACTTGCCGAATCGATATCCAGGCGGGGACTGGTCATCCTGATTTCCGATCTGATCGATGACGTCGATGAAATGATGAATGCCCTGATGCATTTCCGTTTCAAGGGACACGAGGTGCTGGTGTTTCACATCGTCGATCGGGAAGAACTCGATTTCTCCTTTACGGAGACGGCAAGGTTCGACGATCCAGAGACCGGCGAGCGGATCACGGTCACGCCTTCGGCCATTCGCGAAGACTATATGGATGCCGTCCGGACGTTCATGGAGTCGATCAGGACCGGTTGCGCAAAGATCAAGGTCGACTACGAGCGCATGGAAACCGAAAGACCGCTGGATTATGCGCTGTTCTCCTATCTGAGCAGGCGCATGGTGAAGCGATAAGGTAAGCTCCCGCATCGGGTTACGTCATGGATCTGGCCTTCCTCAACGTTACTTTTCTATTTGCGGCCCTGGGCGCGGCGATACCGCTGATCCTGCATCTGGTCAGAAGACAGCGGGCCGGGATCCATGTCTTCAGCATGGTCCGTTTCCTCGTCTCGACCCAGCGGGCCGTCGTTCGCCAGCAGAAAATCCGGCGACTTCTACTACTGCTGCTTCGCATGGCGGCCTGCGCGCTCCTGGCCGTGATATTCGCACGGCCCTTCGTCCGGGATCAGGACGAATCCTTCTTTACGGGCACCCAGCCTGAAGCAGTGGCGATTCTGGTCGATACTTCCTACAGCATGGCATACGGGAATCGCCTCGCCCTGGCCAGGCGCAGGGCCGCGGAAGTCGTGAATGCATTGCAATCCGGCGACCAGGTCGCCCTGCTGACCTTCGCCGTTCAGGCCAGGGTCGTGCGGGAACTCGGGCCGGACCATTCCGGACTGCCCGCCCTGTTGGACACCGGGATCAATTCGACTTTCGAAGGAACGGACTACGTTGAAGCGCTGCGCGCCGCCGACGATCAACTGAGCGGGGCGGACTTCGACAAACGCACCCTCTACCTGGTGTCCGATTTTCAGCAGTCCGGATGGAATCCGCGGTCGGCCGGATGGAAACTCAGTCCGGGCGTTCAGCTCAGGCTGATCGACGTCGGGGACGACCAGGATGGCAATACGGCCGTCACCGGGGTGGAAATACCGGCCGCGCTCTCGGTCGAGAACCGGACCCTCGACGTGGTCGTCCGGGTCCGGAACTACGGGCAGGCGCCAGTCCGGGACGAACTCACGCTTCGAGTCAACGGGAACGCAATCGAGAAGCGGCTGGTCGATATTGCTCCGCACTCAGGCCGGTTGGAGAACTTCAGGCACACCTTTGAACCGGCAACGAATACGGGCGAGGTGATCCTGGGAGATGACGAGCTACCGGTGGACAACCGGTTCTACTTTACCGTGAATGCGCCTGCTCCCGTACGGGTTCTCTGCCTGGAGGAGCGCAGGCGCCCGAACCGTCCGTCGGAAGCCGCATACTACCTGTCCCAGGCCCTGTCGCTGCGCCAGGATCCCCCGGTCGTGGTAGACGTGCGATCCCCCCGTGCGATGCCCGAAGTCGATCCCGCGCAATACGACGTGGTCATTTCGTCCAACCTGTCCGTCCTGCCGCGGAGCGCGAAGACCATGCTGACCGGCTATGTACGTTCGGGCGGAAGCTTGATAATCGCCTTGAATTCCGCCGTTTCTCCCGATATATTCCATTCGTCCTTCGGCGAACTGCTGCCCGGACGCATCGAGTCTTTGTCATCCCCAGACGCCCCACGCGACCGGTACCGGCTGTTGACCGGCGTGAACTACCAGCATCCGGTCTTTCAGCCCTTCTCCGGTCCCCGGCACGGTGATTTCGGCACGGTACGGTTTTACAGGACGGCCCGGTTCGAGCCCGACTCCTCGTCGTCGGTTCCGGCGCGGTTCGACGACGGCAGCGCCGCGGTAGCGGAGCAGTCACTGGGAAACGGCCGCACGTTCCTGGTCCTGACCACCTTCGATCTTTCGTGGACCGACTTTCCCATACGCGAGGTATTCGTACCTTTTCTATACGAGAGTATCGACTACCTGGCTTCCCGCGGGTCCATGCACGGACGCGGGACCGATTTGTACCGGCTGGCGGGGGAGGCCGTAAGACTGCCGGAAGATGCACGGCACGTTGAAGTTCCATCCGGCGAGCGGATCCCGGCGGAAGCGTCGCAGTCGGGAACGAAGCTGTTCACGCGGACGGAGAGACCGGGGTTGTACCGGGTACAGTCGGAAGGAGCCCAGCACGCTTTCGCGGTCAACCTCGACACCCGTGAATCCGACTTTACGAGGTTGGACATGGAATCCTTCGCATCTGCGCTGATCAATCCCGTGGCCCGGAGCCCGGAGTCGCGGGAAACGGAGACGCTGGCCAGGCTGGCCCTGGACGCCGAAGTGGAGCGCCGCCAGCGACTCTGGTGGTTTCTCGGATTCACGCTGATCGCACTGGTCCTCGGAGAAACTTTCCTGGCAAACCGAACGCACAGGTGACCCATGACATCTGAACGTTCCATCCTGCAAACCTGCCTGCGCAGCGTCCTTCGCCGCTGGCGTCTCATGCTGGTCTTCCGAGGCGTCTCGGTGCTCGCGATCGCCGGTGTGATGCTATTCATTTGCGGCGTGGCGGCCCTGCATTTGTTTGATCCCGCAGTATTCGCCCGCATCCTTTTCCTGGCCGGCGCCACGGGAGCCCTCGGTTGGCTCGCATACCGGTTCCTGCTCGTTCCGCTTCGCCGAACGCCTACGGACCTGCAGGTCGCCCGTTACATCGAAGAACGGCATCCCGCCTTGAACGACGCCTTCGTCAGCGCCGTGGAATACGGCCATGGTCATCTTCGAAGACCGCAGAAGGTCCTCATGGACCAACTTCTGGCGCACGTCGCCGACTACACCGAGCAGATCGACTTCAAAAAGATCGTAGACCGGAAGCGCTACTTTACCCTCCAGGCGGCCGCTGCCGGAGCCGCCCTCGTACTTGTCGGCCTTGTCCTCCTGGAACCCGGGTTTTTCGGCCGTTCCGCCCTTCGCCTGGTGTCGTGGACCCAAGCGGAACCGGCCGCTCCCGGAGGCATCCGTGTAGAGCCCGGCGACACGCGGGTCAGGCGGGGGGAAAGCCTGGACGTTACCGCCGTACTGGGCAGCGGTCTGACCCCGGACCCGAACCTGTTCGTCCGATTCGGCAATGGCGAAAACTGGTCGACGCTGGATCTGTATGAGACGGATGGCGAACGGACCTTCTCGAACCGCATCCACGGCATCAGCGAGGACGCCCGGTATTACGTCGCCGTGACCGGAACCCGGTCGAAAGAATTCCACATTGCAGCGATCGATCCGCCCTATGTCGAACGGATCGACGCCCGGTATGTCTTCCCGGCATACACTGAGCTGGCCGCGAAGGTCGAGGAAGACCGCGGGGACATCACGGCGCCGGTGGACACGCGGGTCGCCCTGCGCATCACGGCGAGCAAGGCGGTGCGTTCCGCCGAGTTGCGCTTCAGCAACGGTCGCGCGTTGGAACTCGCAGTTACCGGGACAGACCTCGGGGGATCGTTCGTCGTGCGCGAGGATCTCTCCTATTCCATACACCTGGTGGACTCGGACGACTTCGCAAATGACGACCCGGTGGAATACTACGTCCGGGCGCTGCAGGACCGGGCGCCCAGGGTGACCATCCTCGAACCGAAGCGAGACACACGGGTTTCTCCTGTCGATGAAGTGACCATCCGCGCCGAGGCCGTGGATGATTTCGGCCTATCGACCTTCTCTCTCAATTACGCGGTGAACGGCGGCGAGGAAGTCCTGGTGGACCTGGGCGCGCCGCAGGACGAATCGAGCGGCACGGTCTGGGAAGGGGAACATGTGGTCTACCTGGAGAATCTTTCGGTCCAGCCGGGCGATTTCGTCGCCTATTACGCGGCGGCGGGTGATCGCCGGAGCGAGGGCGGCACGTCCGCGACGGACATATACTTTATCGAAATCACGCCTTTCGATGCGTCCTACCGGCAGGGCGAGGGCGGAAGCGGTGGCGGAGGAGGAGGCGCCGGGAACGACGTGATGCAGACGAGACAGCTTTCTCGCAAGCAGAAGGAGATCATCTCGGCCACGTGGCGCGTAAAGAGAACGCTCGCGTCAGTCCCCGGGACGGAGGTAGCGGAAGACCTCGAGGCGATCGCCGAGGTCCAGGACGCACTTAGGAGCCAGGCGGATGAAGCGCTCGCGTTCATGCGGTTCACGGTCGGGATTTCGAGTGAGTCCATGGAAATGGTCGAAACGCTGGAACTGGCGCTGGAACCGATGTCGGGCGCCTCCGAAGCGCTGCGGTCCGGTTCGGTCGACGATGCCCTGGTCCACGAGCGTTTAGCGCTTATGTACCTTACGAGGCTCGATGCGCTGATGCGGGATTTCACGGTGAACAGGGCACGCGGCATGGCGGGCAGGGCTCCGCTGGACTTTTCCGACACCTCCGAACTCGAGCTGGAGGATGAAAGGAACAGGTACGAGGAACCCGATCAGCCGGCCCTGGATCGTCAGCGGGAGCGGAGCATCGAAGAGCACCATCAACGCGTCCAGGACCTGGCCCGGCGCCAACAACAACTGAATAACCAGCTCCGGGAGCTGACGGAGGTGGAAGATCGCCAGGAAGCCGAACGCCGCAGGGAATTGGACCGTCTGACCAGGACGCAGCGTGAGCTCAGGGAAGAGACGGAGGAAATTGCGCGAACGCTCTCCGGGAACCGGACCGATCCGGCCAATCGGGACCCGCGATCGGGCTCCCCCGGTCCCATGCTGGAGCAAGCGAACCAGGATCTGCGTGACAGCTCCGAGTCGATGGGCGAAACGATCGAGCAGCTGCGCAGGAACCAGCTGCGGCCAGCAGCGGAAGACGGCGCTCAGAGCGCACAGCATCTGGCCGACGCGTCCAGACAACTGCAGCGGGCGCAGGGGGAGTCGCTGGAGCGGCTGGCGCGGGAAGCGGTCAAACAGGCGGATCAGCTGGCTGTCCGGCAGGAACAACTCGAACGGAACGTCAACGCGTTGAAAGAGGAGAAGGATAACGGCTTCGAGGGTATCATCAACCGTTTGGACGCGATCGAATCGCGGCGCGGCGGCCTGGACCTGGAGTCGGATACGCGGCGCCTGGACCGTTTTGTGCGCGAACGGTTGAGGGGGGTCGAAGCGGCAAAGGACGAAATCCGTTCCGACCTCGAACGGCTGGAGGGCGACCTGGATCACCTCGCCCGGAGTTCGTCCCGTGCGCAGGCCGGGACGGCGGCGGCCGCGGACCGGGCCAGCGAGATGATCGATGACGAGCGGCTGATAGAACAGATCGAGCAATCGAAGCGCCTTTTGAGACGGGACACCCTGGACCGGTCCGCCCTCAGGGAATCGGAAATCTCCGAAGCAATGGACCGGCTGGCGGAACAGGTCCGTACCGCCCGGGACAAGCTGATTACCCGGGACATGGATCACCTGTCCCGTACGCAGGAAAGCGCGCGGGACGCCATGTCCGAATGGCAAAACCTGCAACGGCAGCTTTTCAGATTGAACCGCGGCATTCCCAATACCGAGACCCTGGACCAGATTTCCCGGGATTACCAGCGTCAGTTGCAGCGCCTTCAGGATCTTTCGGGCCAGGTTCCGCAGATGTCCGGGGAAACGCGGCAGTTGCAGAACGATCTGGACCGGGCGCGCTCCCTCGGCAATGAACCGTGGAAGATCGACCGGGGCCAATGGAACGAACTCCATCTCAACCTGGCCCGCAGTCTTGGTGACTTTTACGACGGGCTGCGCGCGGAGGTAAGGGACATGCGCCGAAGGGAGCGTCTCTACCTGGCCCGGGAAGAGGATGTGCCCCCGGGATACAGGGACCTCGTGAACGACTATTTCGAGAAGCTCTCAAAGAACGGAGACAGCAACTGAAGGCATCGGCCGGCGGTCCCGGAAACCTTAAGACCGCGGCCGCCTGTATCTCCACACCATGCCCACCGCATTAATCAGCCATCCCGATCTCCTGCTGCACGACACAGGCTCATTCCATCCCGAACGGCCGGAGCGCATTTCGTCCGTCCTTTCCCACCTCGGCGTGTCCAGCGACGAATCCAGCAACGAATCCGGCGACGAATCGAGCGGCACGAACCGGACCGGCCTGGTGCGCCTGTCGCCGTCCGTAGCCGAGGAAGCCCGGATCAAGGCGGTCCACGATGCATCGTACGTCGACGCGGTAGCGGCCTGGTGCGCGGAGGGGTACCGGAATCTGCCCACCGGGGACACGACCCTTTCTTCCGCATCCGAGACCGTGGCCCGAATGGCTGCCGGCGCGGCAATACGAGCCGTCGACGCGGTACTGTCCAGGGAAGCGGACCGGGCATTCTGTGCCATCCGTCCTCCCGGGCATCATGCCGAATCCGACCGGGGGATGGGCTTCTGCATCTACAACAACGCCGCCGTCGCGGCCCGTTACGCCCAGTCCCGCTTCGGGGTGGAACGGGTGGTCATCCTGGACTGGGACGTCCACCACGGAAACGGGACCCAGGAGATTTTCGAGGACGACCCGTCCGTGTACTATATCAGCGTTCACCAGTCACCGCTCTATCCGTTTACCGGTGCTAAGTGGGAAAAGGGCAGGGGAGAAGGGACGGGGTACACGATGAACGTCCCGGTTGCCGCGGGGTCCGGCGACGCGGTTTTCGTCGACGTGCTGCGCGGGCAGATCATCCCGGCCATGAAGTCCTACCAGCCGGATCTCCTCATTCTTTCGGCGGGATTCGACGCCCACGTGGACGACCCGCTGTCCGGCACCCTGGTCACCGACGCGGGATTCCAGACCATGTCGCGCGTCCTGATGGACTTCGTGGACGACGCTTGCGGGGGCCGCCTCGTTTCCGTGCTGGAGGGCGGTTATGATCTTGAAGTCCTGGGCCGGTGCGTCGCGGACCACGTAGGCATGATGGCGTCCTGAGATAACCTGCCGCGAATCGGCAGCACACGTGTTGACAGGCCGGTCATACAGGCCGGCGGACACCATGCCAGGGCATTGCCCTGAAAGTTGGAGGAACCAGGTCGTGCGCTACAGAACCCTGGGTCGTACCAGACTGTGTGTTTCCGAAGTTTCCCTCGGAACGGTAGAACTGGGTATGGAATATGGGCTGAAGGAAGACGGCGAATCCAGCGTGCCAGCGGAGACCGTAGCCAGGAACCTGCTGAACCGGGCAATCGATTCGGGCGTGAACTTCATCGACACCGCGGCCCAGTACGGCAACAGCGAGGAGATCATCGGCCGGGCGCTCAAAGACCGACGGTCCGAATACGTGCTCGCCACCAAGTGCATGCACCGGCTCGATGAAGGACTCGATTACCCCGGATCGAGACGGAGCGTCTCCGACTCGATAGACCAGAGCCTGTCCAGGCTCCAGACGGGCCACATCGACCTGCTCCAGATACATGGCCGGGACAGCATCGAGCTGGAACAGCGGATGATCAGGGACGGCGAAGTGATGGATGAGCTCGAGAAAGCCCGAAAGGCGGGCAAGGTGCGCTATTTAGGTTATTCGTCCTACAGCGAGGATGCCGCGCTGGCAGCCATCGAGGACGGACGGTGGGACACGATTCAGATCGCGTGCAACATCCTGGACCGGCGTTACCTGAAACGCGTCATTCCCGAGGCACGCAGGCGCGGCGTGGGGGTCATCGTGCGATCCGCACTGCTGAAAGGCGCCTTGACCGAGAAAATCAGGTTCATGCCGGAAAAGCTGAAGCCCCTCAGCGAGCACATCGACCGGCTGGTCGAAATCCAGTCAGCGACCCCCTACAGTCTGCCTGAACTGGCCCTTCGCTTCGTGCTTTCCATCCGGGACATCTCCACCATCATCGTGGGCGCCGACAGGATGAAATACCTGGAAGAAGCCGTTTCCACGTCGGATGGCCTGGGGCTGAGCGGGGAGTTGCTCTTGAAGCTGGACGGCATGTCGCTGGAAGACCCGTTCCTGCTCAATCCAGGCAATTGGGGCATTCCCTGAAAGCCGCCTCGCGGCCAGTACCGCCGAAAGCCCTGGATTCAATCCATTTTGCGGTACACCCCGACCACCTTCCCCACGATGGACACCTCATCGGCAATTATGGGTTCCATGGTCGGATGGGCGGGCACGAGCTCGAAGCGGTTGTTGCGGCGATAGAACCTCTTGACCGTGGCCTCGTCGTCCAGCATCGCGACGACCGTTTCACCCGTCTCGGCCACGGGCTGCTCGCGGACCAGGACGTAATCGCCGTCCATGATGCCGTCTTGAATCATGCTGTCCCCTTGTACCTCCAGGGCGAATACATTGCCGTCCTGCTTCACCATGCCGACTGGAAAAGTCATGTACTCATCGATGTTCTCTTCGGCAAGAATCGGCAGTCCCGCGGCTACGCGGCCGAGGAGGGGAACCCGAACTACGTCATCTGCGCCCGGCGCCCCGGTATCCCTTGAACCCACGATTTCTATCGCACGGGGCTTCATGGGGTCGCGCCGGATATGGCCTTTTTTCTCGATCGCCCGAAGGTGATCGTACGCCGCGCGGGTACTGATCCCGAAATGCTGTGCGATCTCCCTGACACTGGGTGGATACCCTATCCGGCCGACATTTTTGCGTATATACTCATATACGTTCTGCTGCTTGGCCGTTAGCGTTTTCATGAGGATGAACTCCTGAGCTTCAAGCAGACGTTATTGCGCTTCTGAGGGAATATGACCGAGGATTATACACAACATACGGTTAGTCGTCAAGCGATTATTTTCGATTCCGTCATCCGTCCGCATTGATCACGCGATTGGATTTATGCTCAGGCCGGCGCTAAAAATACATGTGCATGGACCGGCGTCGGGTTTATATTGAGTCGACCCTTAAGCGCCAGGAAAACAGGAGACCCCCATGCCCGTCAACGAGATGATCCATACCATGCTGGAGGAATTGCGGCAGATCGCCGATACGGAGGTTCACGTGGGCAAACCCCTACATATCGGGGATTCCTATGTGGTTCCGGTTTCCAGGCTGTCCCTGGGGTTCGGCGCCGGGGGATTTGGCGGCGAGGCCGATCAGAAGAGGGGGGCGGGGGGCGGTGTATCGGTCGAACCGGTCGCGTTTCTGGTCATCCAACAGGATCGCGCGCAACTGCTGCATATGAATTCGCCCAGTAGTCCCATGGGCAAGTTGCTGGATATCATGCCGGACGTCATCGAGGAACTGAAGCGGTATACCAGAAAAGACGGCGATCAGTAGACCAGGGGCGCTACGGTCTTCGAAATCAGTGCGACGGCTACCGTGGCCATGCCGACCAATCCCGTGCCACAGGCATATCCGGCCGCGAGCACGGGCGTGTACCGCATCCATCTTTGCCTGCCGAATTTCCTTTCCATGTAGAACCTGCCCAGCAGTGCGCCGAAAAACTGCGGAATGAAGGCGTGGGGCACCGTTCCCACGCTGGCGATCATACCGAAAATAAGCATGACAGGTAGATTGAAGGCCGCCAGGACGGCGTAGGCCAGTACGCCGAAAGCGGCGCCGCCTATCATGTAGGGGATTTTCAGCGCTTCGATCAGGTAGCTGGACTCGAATCCCGATCCGGCCGTGCTGGAATACCACAGCGCCTGCATCGTGGCCTGCTGCTGCCAGAACTTCTGCGCGTAGGGATAGGCTTGAGACGGAATCGGCGCGAGTCCCCAGACGAAGTGCCAGAACAGGAGGCTGCAGACCAGCAATACGGGGATCATGACCAGCTCCGCCTTCAGCACGCTCGTGAACCGTGTTCCGGTGAGCTCGACTTCTTTAAAGGCCTGGGCCTGTCCCCCGTAATTGAAAATCGGAATAGGCGCGAACCAGATGTCCACCCCTTTGTAGCCGCTGAGGATGAACGTGGCTTCCTTAATGAGAGGGAACTGCAGGTCGGCGCCCGTGATCGCGCGCAGGCGGGCGCTCGCGTATGAACTGATTGGCGTATAAACGAACCCGTAAAATACGAAGAAGAGAATGGGGAACCCGGGCACCAGGCGCCAGCTCAGCACGACGTAACCGACTGTCAGAAGCAGAAAAGCGCCGAGAATCAGGGAGAAGGGGAAATCCCCCCTGCCGGCCGGCGTGGCGTTCCGGCTTGCCGGTCCGCCCTTCGACCCTTCGCGCCCTTTTCCGTCCTTCCTTTTCCTGAGCCCGGCCAAAACGCCCCCCCCCGCCGATCAGCGCGACGGCGAAGCCCGTGCCGATGCGTACGCTCATCCAGAAATCGATATCGTTGACCAGCGTCGTCTGGATGGCGTCCATGCCCGGCGACCAGGTACGCAGGATATTCAGATCGTAAAGCAGCGGGTTGAGGACCACGGTAAGCAAAGCCCCGATGGCGGAACCGACCACGATCCAGAATGGCAGGACAAACCCCGTCAGCACGGGTCCCAGTCCCAGTTCGACCGCCATGGCCGCGGCCGGCAGAATGTTCTCGGTATTGCGCGTCAGGTCGGCAAAGGGAATGGGAATCAGCGTAATCGGTTCGGCCAGCAGCGCGCCCGTGACTGCCGGTATGCCGATATAGAACGCGCCGAATACGAGCCCCAGCATGGCCCCGATGCTGAATGCGCGCCAGCGCCATGATTCCTGTCCCGCCGAACTCTCCGCCAGGGCCGTGGCGCCTTCCGCCTGGATAGGAGCCAGGGGAAAGGGAAGGCGTTCCACGTCGGCCGTTACGCGGAACAATCCGTAACCCAGCGTAAAGGCACTCGCCCGGTTGAAGATATGGAGCACGGCGACGAGCAGTATCGGTACGAGCCATTCCCCGTGCAGCAGCGTGCGGAGCACGATGGCTTCGGAGTCTCCCCCGGGAGAGATCCACGAGGGAATCTGTTCGTCGATACCGAAAGCCCGGGCTCCGGGGGACTGGACGAAGTACTGGTACCAGATCAGCTGGGCAAAGGGCCCCCCGGAAAGGGCCAGGCCCACGCCGGCGGTGAGGCTGGCCGCCACGTAGTACAGCATGTAGATTTCCTGGCGGCTGAGCGTGGTGAAGGACCGGCGCGCGACTTCGATAAACAGGATGATCGTGGTCCACTCCGCCGCGGGCCCCAGGCTCTGTCCGGCGATCAGGTTCAGATAGATCGAACCCGGGATCATGAACAGCCCGAGAAAGACGATCCCGATGACCGTCTTTATGTTGAACCCTTCTTCGTAGACCTGGGGATGGTCGGAGAAGGCGGAGGCTGGCAGGTCGTCCTTAACTAGGGTCATGCCCTGGTTCTTTCGGAGGCGTTATGGATCCGGTGGGGTTTCGTCGGGGCCCTGCTTGAGCCAGACGTCCTCAACGTTGAACAGTCTTCCCGAGGAGTGCCGGATTTCCATGGAGGTGCGAACCAGCCTCAGACCGTCGAAAGTGAAGCGGTCCTCGAACTGCCGGTTATCATCGGTTATGAAGTAGAAGAAACTGTCCAGAACGCTCCACCGTCCGTTCTGGATGCGGACGACAGTGGAATCCGATACAGCGGTCGTATCGACCTGGCCATATCGGCCGTTGCCACTGAGGTGGAGCAGGCCCCGCACCTGGGGAGGAACCAGCACGGATTGTTCCACCACGGTGCCGGAATCGGTCTGCGTGGTAAAGTTTACTGTGCGGCTTTCAAGATCGTAGTTTCCGACGAGGGGGCGGGCAATATTGCCGGGACCGACATTGTTTTCGGCGCACCCGGCGATCAGCGCGCTTAAGAGCAAACCGTAAGAAAGGATCTGCTTGAACAAGGTTTCTCCGGTGGGTTGATCACGAAATCGCGCAATGCTCCGGGGCATACCATCGGCGATCAGAACCACTTTCGAACGGGCCTGCACGCCGGTCGGGGAACGCTTGAGATAATAGGCAAGCTCCACCGAGACGTCAAGCGATTACGGGTCCGTCCAACGGCATATTTCGCTTGACGTGCGCCGCCCGTCAGGTTAGAAGTGATGGGATTTGTCCAGCGGGATTCGCGTCGCCGGGTGGGGAATACGCTCCACGAAGGCGGCGCCCGTTTCGAAACGAATTCCTTCGACGCCGGGCATTCCTTCGACGCCGGGCATTCCTTCGACGCCGGGCATTCCGTTTGCGTTTGCCGGTATCCTTTATTGCAATGGAGAAATGAAATCCCATGTCAGCGCTCAGGGCGGGT